>Ga0307507_10004442_pt1 | contig 24879 bp, 28 predicted proteins | sample 7_EM_MG_FD_207223 | JGI IMG/M metagenome (GOLD analysis project Ga0307507, IMG submission 207223) | Populus trichocarpa ectomycorrhiza microbial communities from riparian zone in the Pacific Northwest, United States - 7_EM | ecosystem: Host-associated > Plants > Roots > Unclassified | place...
ATTACTTTGATATCTTTGTTAAAATTTTATGTTTTGCTTTTGTTTTGTATTCACGATTTTTGTCCTTACTGTGCTATCTTCAAAGCGGGGGGGTGCCAAGACTTTCCACCCGGTGGTTGTACCGGTAACCCCACCACCAGTGTCATTGCAGAGATGTTTGCCTTGATAAAAGACGCATGATGTGGTGCCATAAACTGTATTACTTGGTATCTCCTCAGCCAGCAAAGACGTTGAAAATGTTGTGCCGTCCCTTCCAGTTTTTGAGACAGCAGTTAATAAGCATCAGTTCTTTGCTTACGCTGATATCACTGAAAGGTTGTGGTTCAAAAAGCCCCTTAGTCATCCATCTCTATCCGTGCATGATGCATTCCAGAAATTCAATGATTTCCAAACCCCAAAAGCTCTACAAAACATAATTGGGTTAAAAATAATAATAAAAAAAGTAACAAAAAAACCTCCTCCCAATTAAAGAGAAAATCAAGTAGAATCACAGTCGGTTTTTTTTTTCTTCTTTTTTCCTCGGTTTTCGGTTGGAGAGACAAGAAAATAATATTATGCCATCGTGCATCAGTCACACTCTATATGATTAGTAATCACCTATTAGTTGCCCGACAAGTGGTTTTTCTGTATGATATGATATGACAGGTACTTGTACTTGTATAACACGCTACAAGAGTCCTAACTAAATCTGTGAAAGAAAAAAAAAATGCTGTGATATAACCTATAACTCACTTAGTTAACCCTCACAATAGTTGGTTTCATCTCTTGTATACGATATCCTTTGATATGACATAGATTTCCACTATCGGTACAGAACAGGTTTAGCACGACTGTGCTATGCAAACACTGTTATTTCAATATCCCACTTTTTACCATTCCCGCAGGCGGGCAATTTAGCCTTATATGCAGTTTTTTGCCTTGTTGTTAGATTCCGTCTTCTCTCTTCTCCGGGTAGGGTTTAGAGGTTAGAAGAAAAAAAATATTAAAAAGATTCTTCAAATGTTCAAGAGTAGCTTAAGTAAATTTGCCTGAAACGGAATTCACATACTTGTACAAGTAGTGATTCAGTCCTGCTGTGTCTGTCCCACCGTGCTCCCCAGTCTGAAACGTTGTACAGGTATCGTACAAACCGTCCATCCAGCTCCTGCAGCCGTTAGATACAAACAGGTTGTCAGCCTCGGCGAGTGGAGCTTCACCCACGTTCGCGGGTGCGGTGTTCGCGCCGGTACAGTAACCCACTGAACCTCGGACTATGTCACACAAGCCATGATAATGATAAGCAGCAGAAAAATTTCCTGCCCAATTATCACAACAACACAAAAAAAATAGTACATTCATCGTGACCATCTAACTAATTTGAGTGGGCTACAAACTTTGGCATAGCATGGTATTTCCCGCTCTTCCGTTTTTCGTTTCAACCAACCTGTGAGGTATTCGCAGGCCTTCAATGCAATTGTTCAACATGAGTCTGGATAGAAAGAAAAAAAGAAAAAGAAAAAAAAGAGCACCAGGATGGAGACAACTACAAAATCTTAACCTCCCATTCTTCCGTCCTAACCAAATGGTATCTGCATCACATCCATCCATCACATCCATCCGAAAAATGCTTATTTTGAAACGAAAGAGCCTGACAAAAAAAATCTACTCTTTCTCCGCCCTTGCTTTTCTTTCCGAAGGAGGAGTAGGCGGGAATCCACCCTCAGCGCCCACAATTCCAAGGCCCAATCCCAAACCTCCCATCCCCGTCGGTGTTTTCTCCTTCTCCTCGTCCTCGAAGTTTTCTACCATGCTCAGCTTACTAAGATTCGGGCTCTTCCCCAGCGCATCACCGCGAAACCTCGAAAACGGTGATTTAGCCATGTCCGGAGACCGAGGGCTCAATGGGAGAGCAAAAAGGTCTTCACCGTCCTCGTCTAGGGGACTTTCGTGGGGTTGTTGGAAGGGGGTGTTGTTTGTAGTTGTGGTGAGTTTTAGTCCGCCTTTTAATTGCGGGGTTGTCGTCGTCATCGTGAGTGAGGGTAGTTGTGCGACGGCGGCGGTAGCAGGAGTAGAAGCGACGGCCGGGGGAAGAGATAGGAACTTCTCCGACACCCAGACCATTTCCTCGCCCACCATCCAACCCTCACGACGAACGGCTTCCTCGTCCATTCCTCCACCTTCAACACCGACTTTTACCCTGCCAGTACCAAGGCCACGAGCACCCTCACGCTCCAGCTCGCGGGCTATGTCTTCGAGGGTTTTAAGGTCGGCAAGGCGGTGTTGCGCCCAGGCGGTATGTCCCACTATGCCCGGGGACACACTAACGACGCCCACGTCCCCAAGGGTAACCGGCGGCGTCCAGGTCGGGTAGAACAAGATCTTTACAGAATCCGGAGTCTTTGCATCACCAGTCAACAAGAAGTAAACTTTTCCTTTTCCCTCCCCACCGAGGATGTGGGTCGGAGCCTGCACAATTGGTCTCGCAGAGAAGAAAGCCGGGAGATCATCGCTCGGTTCCAATTTATCCAATCCTCCATTCTCAAATTGTAGCAACTTTGCTGTCGACAGTGGAGCCGTGGGGAGGTCTTCCGGGTTAGCTATCTGACGATCCAACCATGCCGCTTCAGCACGCTGCTGTGGGGAGAGTGCATTTGGGGTGTGGTTCGCTGAGGACGAGGAGTATTGGAGCGCAAAGTATGAGCCCTTTTCACTACGAGCTGAATTCAGATCGGTTGATAGAGCCGCGTACATTGCGTCCCACTCCACGACCCATTCGCCGTTTGAGGTGTTTGTGCGGGGTGAGATGTCCCATTCTACTATTAGAACGCGGGTGGCGGAGTCGCTTGTGGAGGGTTCGAGCGTTGCTTTGGCGTTGTGGATCGAGAGGGGCGGCGTTGTAGCGGTGGAGGTGGACGGCATGGTTGCTTTTGGCGGAGACGCAGAGCTATAAACGGGGGAGTGGAGTTCTTGAATTAAGAAAGAGAAACGGAAGGTGGGGGAGAGAGATGTGGGGGGAAGTTTGTGAAAAACTACCCGTCCTATGCGGGGCTAGTGCTAACGACGGAAAAGCTGTGATGACGAATTATGGGGTTGGTCGTTTTCAACACTGGCTAAACAAATGATAGCAGCGTCTAGAACTTGTGTACTGACTGTAGAGGGTACTTTTGCTGGAAGGCGGTAGTAGAAATAGTAGAGGGTCAGTCTGTCTCTCCTATCCGGGGAATCCTCAGTGAGCGCGTAGTCCAAATTACCAGGAGCTAAACAGGGGGAAAAATCAACGAACAAACTCACGCATCTGACAAGCGCGTGATTCGGTGCGCGACCGGAGGGGCAAGAGTAACGGACGAGTAGCGAGCGGCACCTGTGGATAACCCCGCGAGATGGATGAAGTTAAATAGTACCAGCGTACGGCAGCCGACTGTATGTATGATAGGAGGGGGGTTGGAAGGTTCAGCCCGGGACGGTATTCTCTTCTCATGCAAAGAACGCTGCAACAACCACGGACAGGGAAGAAAAGAAAAAAAGTGTTCCCGTGAGCCCAAACTGATGATGATGAAGAAGTCTTCCCTTCTAAAGAGTATTTCTCCTCCTTTACCTCATCAGCACCAGTACTCGAGTACTCGTATAATACAAGAGATTGGCGTACCCCCTTCAAGAAGAAAGGAAAACCAATTCCATTCCATTCCATTCCGCAGATAAAAATAGCCGCCGGGGCCAGGAACCAAACAAACCTCTTCTTCTCTCACCATCCCTGCAGCCCTCGAATCGGCCTGTCATTCCAAGATGATTTGCTTGCAATTATTGGTTGGCTCGATGATCATCTGCGTCCTATTTTTGGGACTTTGGCTCGATCGCCAGCTCCAACAAGCATGGTTTCATGCATGCAGGCAGGGCTGCAAGACCCTAACCCTGAGTGTTGGTTCGGCGAGGGGCGCTGAACTTGGCGGAAGCGAACTTTTGTAACGTGAGGCTCTGCGGAGATGTCAGCTACCGGTGTGTCTTGAGCGTCGGGGATACCATCCCAGATTACTGTACCCGTACTCAACTATTCTACGATATACCTTTTATCTTCTTCACAGTTCTCACTCGAAAGGCGTGATTACTGGAAAACGTGTAGATAACAGCAGTGTTACTCGAATTTCCGTGAATATTATCTTTAGACCGTGATTACTAGTCACCCAGTTCAAACTTGATTCACTTTGAAAATGCTGGTTGTATCATACTGTACTAGTACGGACTTGACTTGCGGGACCCACACATAAGCGTTGACGGATTTGCTAGATGGGGGAAAGGAACTTGACTGAGGAAATGATTTCGTCGGCTCGCCTATTTCGTGTTTCGCCGTCCACAGTCTTATTGCGTGCTACTGTCCCCTCCACAAGCATTGAGCGCCCGGCTCGATCAAAGGTCATCAAATCACAGGATCTCACTCGAGAATTATTTCCTCTGATAACCGCAGCTTCGAAAATCCGAGAAATACAAGCCAGAAAGCACCGAGATTGGGGCCGTTCCCATGGCATCACCGAACAGACCTACAACGAGAGGCCTGAGAAAGGGTTCTAGGCATTCTTCGTCTCGCTCTTGCTCATCTGCCGGGTGAGAGGATTCGAGAACTACAGTGGCGTTGATAGGGAAGTTCTGTGAGAGGGAGGATTCCGGGTATGGTGGGCCTGGTGGTGGTTCGTTGGCGGGGCGGCGGTGTTCCTAAAAATTACCGAGGACTCGATAGGATAGCTGCTGGGGGGAACTTTCATGGCCAAGGGACATAGTCTGCAATAGCTTTTTCACTTCACCTAGCCCCTTCTAACTACCCAGCGACTCTCCGAATAACTATAAGCCCTTCAACACAACCGTAATGTTTTCATTTCATCAAGAAGAAAAACTCAAGTGATCGTCTATACTAGCGAAAGCTACATTCCAATCCCACGAATCTCCCCATGAAAAATGCCGCAATCCCCATCAAATTCACCACATGAGCCAGAGATAAAATTTAATAATACTAGACCGCCATTACCAGAAACTCAGACATCTGAGAAACTACAAGCGACCCTAGCAGCTTGATTGAACAGCAAAGAATGTAGCCCCCTCACCCTCCACTTGCACGATTACCTTTGACATGTGAGGAAGAGGCTGGATGTGGTAGAGAGCCAAAAGACAGACAGTTGAAAAGAGCTTTTTTAATAGATTTTTTTAGTTTTTGGGAAGGTTTTTTTTTCCGCCAAGGGATCTTAGAGCCCTCATGCAAATATCTGAGAGGTTACTACCCCTTTAGAGCTTCCTGTTGCTCGCCGTGGCGTGCGTATCTCCGTTCCCCCCGCCGGCTATCTCGAGGAGGTCATTGGAGAAGAAATTATTGGGCTTGCGCGTGGGAATAGAGTTCTTGGCTCCGAACAACCCGTTGCGGGGGAAAATGAATTCAACTGGAGTCCTGCTGGCGGGACCAAACTTTTTCGGGGAGGCTGGTTGACTGTTCGGGCTCCCGTTGGGTATGATTGACGCAGCCCACTGGCTGACCTTTTCGTTGTGAGACATGGGAACTCTTAGGCTTGAGGCATGCCCTGCGAAAAGACTGCTCTTGGATGCCGGAGTCGGCTCGAGGACCGGAATGTCGATGGCGCTCTCCAGCACAGAATCGAACATAGTATCGAAGGGGCAATTCCTGCTTGCAGAGGATCCTGCATAGGAGAAGACCGTGCTAGGTGCTTTGGAAGCTGCGCTATAGTTGGAAGTCCCATAGCCTCCGAAGGATCTCTGAGATTGAGTGCCTAGGTGGGATTTATGGAGAGGTCTGCCAAAACCAGATGCCCCACTCAACACCGTGGGTGCATAAGAAGAGCCAACTACACTGGAGGCACGAGACGGCTGCATCTTCTCGATCCGAGAGGAAAGGAGAGGATTCGTGCTCGGCCCGATATCAATACGACTCAACATCGAGGTAGAAGCGGTTCCTGACGCTTTCGAGTCAACCAAGTTGACAAGGGAAGAAATTTCGTCGTTGTCAGAACGCCCTTCACTCGCCGCGGGGGGGGTTGCAGGACCTACAAGACCCGCTTCCGACTCAACTTCTGCGAAGAAATTTTGACTAGCCTTGACAGTTTCAGCCGTCTCTAGGACTACTTCATCTTCAATGCAAAAGCCATCAAAGACCTGAACCAGTGATCCGCATGCGCTACTGACGGGGGCAGGTAATACACCGGGGGGGGTATGCTCGGGGGTTTCTAGCTCTTGGGTCATGGCTACATCGCCGTCTCTATCTACACCTGAATTTCTTATTCCTCCTTGCTCTGAATGTGCCAAGTCAGCTTCTATGATAGTTCTGGAAGTTCTTCACGAAGGGATAGGAATCAGGAAATATGCCTACCCTTCTCGTAGAGTCTTTTGGCCGAAGATATATCTTTCTCGTCGTCACCAAAGGTCTCTCCACTAATCCAGTTGTCGGGGTAGATGGATGGAAAAATCCCAAGATCTATTTGCCTACGGCGATGCTCATGGAATGCTGGCCCATTATAGTGATCGCTCTTGGTGTTTTGGTCTTTCCAATCAAAGGGGCGAGGAACCCCCACGAACTTGTCGGGATCCGAAGGATCCTGCAAGTATGGGTAGCTAGTACGGGCGGGCTTCTCAGAATCAGATTTCCCATAATTTGGGCGAGTGGCCCATATGGGCAAACGAGGACGAGGAACACCGATGAGCCTGTTAGGATCCGTGGGATCCTGCAAGTACGGATGAGTAGTGCGGCCAGACGTACCCGATAAGTGTTCGTCATTATTTGAGTCGGTGGCTATTGCGGGCGAGGTAGCGCAAGGGACCCCAATTGATCTATTGAGGTCTCGGGAATCTCGCTGATATGGATGATCTGGAATTTTCCCTTGATCTAGGACTGACCAATGTTTGGTCATAGCTCTAGGGGCAGAAGGAACTCCTTGGAAATTTCTACCACTATTGTTAGGCCTTCCGTAATAAACTCCGGCATTCTTTCTGGCTGGACCTAGAGGAGGACAACAGTGGATCAGAGATTAGGTTTCTTCAAAGACGAGCAAGTTTGCTATCACGTACCAGTGGGTGTAGCGCGATCAGTGATTCTTGCGCCGAGAAAATCAGTACGGCTTGAATCAACTCCGAGTTCAATGTCAACAGCTAAAGAGTCATGAGTGTTCCAGACCGCCTTTTTGACCACCTGACTTTCGTTAGGTAATAGGTTTCTCAAGGCGATTTCTATTCCGGTGGCAAGATTACGGGTGTCGCGCAGTCTCTGTCGTTTTCTCTCCTCTTCTGCAGTAGTGGAATTTTTTTTAGGGATGCGGTAGTTGCCCAGAATGCTGTCCCGCCCGCCAGTTGGCCGTTCTCTCCCTCCCTTGGAAAAGATTGCGATTGGCGCCATGTTCTAAGACCGGGTGACAGCCGGTGATGCGGATGTCAGTCAAGCTAGTGTGATGAAAAAATGGGAGTGTAAAGGAAAAAATGCAATATTGGGGTAGAGAGATCACCGATAGTGGTTATCCCAAACTTACAGTGGATTTCTGTGGACACTAGATGTTTCCCAAGCGAAATGTTTCTTGAAGAAGGTATTAGTAGTTGGATGGTGAAGGTGGCACTGTTTGAACTGCTTTGGGCCGTTGGAAAGTGAAGATAAGAGAATACTAACCAGAGAAAGTAAAGGAAGCGAAGCCTCCGTATAGCGGCTCGTTAAGAAGCAGCTGAGGAATGATGATTCCTTGCTGCGTGGGAAAAGATTTGGTTGGGAAGGGGAGAAGGAATGAGTAGGAGGAGAGGAGGGGAGAGAAATGGTTTGAGGTGGAAAGGTTGCTAGGGAGACAAGAGACACGAACTGGTGCGCTACTTGCCGCGCGGACAGAGAAGATTGTGATGGTGGCTGGATGTCTTTGGTGATCTGGGGGTCTGGTTAGGAGAGCGGGTGTTAGCGCGCGAGATGACTTTTGATCTTAAAAGGCCTTTTCATGGGGAGATTTTGTTTGTGGACCCTATGCAGTATGGGGGGGTAAGGGTTAGCAATATCGAAGAGGACTTGGATTTCAGAAACATAACGAGAGTTGACTGCCCTTGTAGATATGCCATGAACATATATGAGAGCCACCACCGATTCAGGTATACCTGCAATCCAAGAGCAATAAAATCCCGAGGTAAGCCAACTCAGCCCCGCTGTATTGGGGGATTTGGTTTCTGGTTGTATTTTGGGCGTTGCTGTGCACTAAAGGTTCAGTGATTTTAGGGACAATTCAGACTTCCAGCTAAATAAGTGTTTTATAATAATAATAATATTATTATTACTATGATAATATTACCAATTATTATATTATACAGTTATTGTTTTTGTGGAAAATACTATGATCGAGTCTTTATTATTATTAAAAATAGGCTTGTGCTATTTACAAAATTATATAAATATAATCACAGTTTTCTAGCCAAGCTAAGTGTAACCAGTCTTCTAGGTTGGGGAAAAAATCGGGATCGAGATGTTTCTCTTCCCGTAGCATTTTCACCGCCTCCCAATGCTAGTTCCGGAGGGTGAGGGATAGGGGAGTATTGCCCATGCTGTCCGCGATTTTGAATCGATATCATTTCGTCCTAGTATATAACAGCTTTACGACTTCCACGTATCCATTCTCGGTAGCCCACGAAACGGGAGGCCTCCTCAGGTACCCGTCAGCTTGGTTGAGATTGATGTCGCTCCATTCCAGCATCATTTTCACGACTCCAACAATACGGGGACAAAAGGATTAGTCGGGTGCCCTTTTTACACCAAAAATTGACATTTTTAAACAAACATTCTCAACACTGCTTATATAAAAACGCCTGATATCCCACAATCAGCTAGGGAATCACTATCTATCCAAATCACTATAAGTAGAAGTGTAAGGAATCAAAGCTGTCTTCACAGTTCATGATTGCCTCAACTAGTGTAAAAGTGACTGAAATTTTGTATGGGACTCCATACAAAAAGGTACATGGCAACTAGTATCAGACTCTAGAACCATTTCTCCATCCTTTTGTAATATTTAGAGATTCAGTAACTTTCTTGATGTTATCTACAGGTTTGCTAATGTAAGAACAAATTTTCACAAATTTTCATAGAAAGTGCACAATGAGAGAGACTACTCAAGATGGGCACTTTTGGTGTAAAAAAGGTGTCAAATGAAGCTTATTGTTCTAGTACTGTATATACCCCTTCTTCGCAGCAAGAAAGAGTGGCACTTTGTAGATTTTCTTGTTAACTTTGTTTGGGTCTATCTCATCCCTCCAAAAAGCCTCTTCACTATATTATCTCTTTTTTCTATAATGGCTAAAATGAGAGTGGTTTGACTTGGACACTCTCCTGCATTGAGGTTAGTATTTCTGGTACCTAGAAGTATACTTATAATTATTGTCATCCTATCTTAAATGACTTGAAAGAGGAGAGTTTTGTCATTATTGGGTCAAGTGCATGGCATTTAAAATCAATTCTTTAGAGCAGCAATCAAATAAGTCTGACAGATTATATGTTTACTACTAACTGGAGTGGTATAAGATATCAGTTATCTTCTATATTAACATTGACCTTTTCATATTTCAGTAACACCTTCCCAATCTTCTCATATCTAGGCAGAATAGATTCAAACAGTAGAGTAATGCTCAGCATGTTGTCAGATATAGTGCAGGTCATATTCTTGTGTTCTAATAGCAACCTCAATATCTTCTTATATCTATAGTGAGCAGCCTACCACAAAGTGTGTGGCTATACAATTTAGTATGACCATTAAAGCTATTGAGTTAGATAGATAGAAAGGTAGAGCAAAAAGTAGAAGGTATATAGGTTAAAGGTAAGGGAATGAGAGAAGCCCTTTTAGCTTCTAAAATACTTAAAAGACAAGAATATCTTATAAGAATAGTTAAATACTATGTTTTCCTAAAAATGAGTATAATATTCTGTGTCTGAATACTTACAAGAAGGGAGAAGACTTAGAGATATGTGTAGTGACTATATAAGAGAGTGTGGATGTTGATTGAGGGATACTGGTGAATAGATACATGTGTACTGCAAAATTTAGCATTGTCATTAAAGCTATCTATATAGATAGAGTACTGTGGTACAAGCTAGATAGGTATATGAGTCAAAAGTATAGGAATGGGGGAACAGGAGGCAGACAGAATAAAAGAATCAGAGAAAGAGAAGAGAGAGAGGTGATAAGGAGGGAGGCTTCAGGGGAAAGGATTGTTTAAAGATAATACTGATAGCAGTTATGCTGAACATGCTATGGATTGTTGTAACTAGTAGAAGTTTTCCAAGCCTAAGGAAATATTAGGCATATTAATCTTGCAAGATTTTTCCAATAAAATATAGTTTGTAAGATTATCTGTGTTTAGCAGCACATTGTTTGAGAGTTTGAGGAAGAGTTTGAAACTCTTATAAACTGCAGGTTGAAAGCAGTGTAGTTTGAGATTTAGGAAAGTCTTGAAGACATACTAGTAACTGATAATTATGTCAGTTTGCCCTTGAAAAAATTTAATTCAATACTGAAATAAAATTATTTTCTTTTCTTCTCTTAAGGGTTGAGTTCAAATAGCCAGAAATATATTGTGCCTACTTATAAAAGTTGCCTTAAGTGTTTAGCAAACCATCTCCTATAAATTACCGCTGAGCACATCTTATAACATACAGTTTGGGAAATCTTACAAACTATAGTTTGTAAGATATTATAATAGTTGATATATCAAATAGCTCTTAAGGTTTCTTGAAGAAAGTGTTTAAGTTAGTAATTTGATGTTAAAAGTGGCATTCTCTCAACTGCTATGTGTAATTAAAAAGTGAAAATAAAAGAATACTAATTAGAAAAAGAAAATCATGTAAAGCTTTTGTTTAGTAGCTTATCAAGAAACAGTTAGAATATGAGGTTGATGATTTCTTATTATAGAGGAAAATGTTTGGAGGAGAAAGAAAGAGGGGATGAGAAGAAGAGAAGAGAAGGGGAGAGTGGAGGAGTGAGAGGAAAGAGAGTGGTTGGAAGCAAGAGAGAGAGAGAAATAAGAGAGCTCAAATTGTCTGGTTGGAAAAGAAGAGTTTATATAATACTATCCATCACTATCAAAATATCTGATCAAACTATCTAATAAATGACTGATTATCAGATAAGGGTAAGTTGACGTACTACTGTGACTGTTTATACTGAATTGCCTATATAATATTATTACCACTTACACAATACTTGGCAATGTATAAAGTATTTAGATAGTTTAGCGCCTACTAAACATGTAAATCTTAGTGCCAAGCTGTCTGAATACTTTACGAATTGCTAAGTAATGTTTACACACACAGCTTGATACCATTTTTCTCTCAGAATATAATACATTTATCATCTCTCTCCCTCTTTCTTGCTCTCTTCAAGTTATTTTCTTTTGACTACTACTTCTCTCCCTTCACTTCTATACAATATTCATCTGAGTCCTATCTCTTATCTTTTTCCAACTGCTACTATTCTTCTTAACTCTCCCTTTTTCTGCCTTGCGCTTTTATGCCTATAAAGTACTTTCTTTTCTGCTCTTCTCTTACATTTTTTTCTCCTACTATACTCTCTATCCTTCTCCTTATATATTATTATTCTCTGCTTATTATCTGCTGAGTATTACTTTTTCAAAGGTCTAAAACTAATACAAACATTTTACTCAATTTCAAGTATTTTATTGGATCTCTTTGAAGTCTTCTGCTAAAGCTAATAACTCTTATATTTCTACTAAGATGTCCTAACTTATTATTTATCCACTCTCCAAACTGTTCTTTTCAATACACCTACACCTATTATATTGGTAGAGAATATTATAAGAAATAAATAATTAAGTTAATGCTCACAATGGTAATCCTATATGAAGTATGGTCATGAAACTTATAGTCACTATTGGAGATCTTGCAAGGAATGCATTATAAGCTATCAGTTTTTATCCTCATTTCATTCAACAATCAGACTGACTAATTTCTAATAAAATGAAACTTCCTTGATAAAGAAGGCCAATTTTCATATTATATTGAGTCCACCACTGCTAAGAATCATGCAGACTGAATAAATACTTGTTTAAAAGATATGAATCATTTGTACTAGGTGTGCAATACACTACACCAAGAAGCAGACTTGGAGTAGTCTTGACCACAATCCATACTTGGTAAAGACTCTGAGGGCCTCTTACAAGTAGAAGAATTTCACAGTTAAGAGCACCAAGGCTTTTCCTTAACCTTTAAGTACTTTGATGGCAAAGTAAAATAGTCAGTGAACATTGAATAAAAAAGAGCTCTATTACTAGAATTTCCTATTTGTTTTTACAGATACTTGCTAAAATGCTGATGACCAAACATGAATTAATGGAGAAGGCTTCTATCTTCTTTATATATATAAAGTTGTTCATTATTAGCTAAGCTATCTGATTCCGCCATGATGACAGAATCCCTTGTATTTGCACATACTAGTATATGTCTATCATCTAGCTTAATCTCAGAGCCAGGAAGTGGCTCACTGTAACCGCCTCCTGGATGGTGGCGGGCATCGATAGGGTAATGATACTATCTCTATACCAAAGTGCGGTATCTAACCAGACTAAGTACCGGAGGCTTAGACTAAGTTGTTTTAACAAACTTCTTACTATATCGCAACTACCAAGTAGTTCCTAATAGCTAAGGATGTTTGGTCTTATTGGATTCTTGAAGCGAACTGAAGAAGTAACTGTTCAACCAAGTAATTGAAATCTCTGTCTGTCGAAGTCTGCCTTCTCTAAGTCCGGAGAATAGCAGGTCTTAAATACACTTATCAGGCTAACCGGAGTCTTGTAAACAATAATTATAAAGACTCCAAAACGGTAGCCTTGAAACGTTACATAAAACATATCAAATATCAAATGATATCTTGACATGATAAAACATACTGAGTATCAAACGATACTCTGAAACCAAACATAAAACATCATGAGTATCAAACTCCATCATAAAACATACTGCGTATCAAATGATACTCCAAAACCAAACATAAAACATCTTGAGTATCAAACTCAATCATAAAACATACTGAGTATTAAACGATACTCCGAAACCAAACATAAAACATCATGAGTATCAAACTCAATCATAAAACATACTGAGTATCAAACAATACTCCGAAACCAAACCAGTAACCCGTACCGGTTACACTCACACTATGTTCTAAGCAGGAACTAAACTCTTTACATTATTTGGGCTCTGTGATATAACTTATACTAAATTAGAGAACTAGATATAGTACACCTTGTTGTTAATCATAGATTTCTCCTTTACAATATATATTTTGGTTTTATGCATATATTCAAGTTCACTATATTATGTAATATATTTATTTACCCATTTGTTATATTATTCAACTATAATCACTGTGTATAGCCCTAAAGGGCAAGACACTTCAGATATTGGAGTTCATATTATTGAAGAAAAATCTCATGAAGAAAAGAAACAAGAGAAGAGGGGGGGAAGGAGAAGAAGGGAGAAAGGGAGAGGGCAGGTACTCTGAAGGCTCAGGTCATTTGTTTGCAAATCAAGAATATTAAGGTTTTTACTTTTAAAGGAGTCCTGCAAGGAAAGGGAAAGAGGGAAGAGGGGAGGGGGAGGTGAGAAAAGGGAGCAAAGGGGAAACGAAGTAGAGGGGGAGAAGAAGGGGAAAGGAGGAAGGGTGAAGGAGAGCGAGGGACTCTCTAGAGAAGCAAACATGGAAATCCATGCGCGGTGCACACGTACGCACTCCCGGAGCAAGAGCAGGCAACGTAGGGTGGTATAAGTTCCAAGCGAGTTCAGGGATCAACGAAATGGTCAATGGGAGCAGCTCCGGATCCATATTATAACAATATGCACAAAAATATTCCTCGTCTCGGCTTCCCCCTTTGGATACTGAGAAACTTCGATGTCTTGTTGTAGCGCGTCTTAGGTCGGTTTATGTTGCTAGTCTACTGAAATGTATTATCGACAATATAATTTAGAGCAATATAATGTGAAATTAGATTAGGGTCACTAAATGCATATTGGTAGGGCTGGCAGAGTATCTGAGCACTTGGCAATTATCATTCGGAGGATGAAGCATAAGAAGCCACTGTGACTAGGATTTTTTTTTTGCAAGCTAGTTAACGGATTGGGGGGAGCAGAGAGGAAAGATATAGATTCGACCCACAAATCCTACTAAAATCGAATGAGTGGAGATTCCTATTAGAGGAGCTTGGGGTTTTCGGCACATCCTAAATCAAAACTACCTACCGCATTTTATCGTTTTAATACTAACTTTGTCTCCACTTAAGCCGTTCCATTCCGCTGCGTAAAACCCTCATGGTCGATCATTACCTCCACATCAATTATTTTCAACAGCAGGTAATATTTTCTACCGAGTGAGAAAAAGTGATCCAGAACAAGGTGATGATTGCTAACTAGTGTAACGCCCGGAATAAGGAGGATGAATTGCTTCAAACCCCGACCGTTGTAGCTACACTAGGATTCTTCAGCCAAATTCTACAACTGTATTAGTGTTGAAGATGGGAGGACTTTCGCTTACTGCTGCGCTTGAGTAGGGTTAGGGTTATATGACGAGAATGGTAGATTGAGTTCTCGGAAGAGAGACCAGCAGAGGGGCCATTTCAAAGAAGGAAGAAAAAGGAACACTTTCCGACGGGGCTTAATCAGTGGAATTTCAGTAAGGATATTTGGGATCTGAGGATGCAGTATTAACTTGTAGCTATTTAGACAATACCTCTAGCCTACGCATGAAACAGAGTGACCGGTTGAGCAAGGCATCACCGAAACGAAGGGAAGTATTGAAAGGGTATTAAAAAAAAATCAATCACCAGCTTAAACCATTTATCTACATGAATCTACAGCATTATATTACAGCAGAGGAAAAAATGATAAGAAATCTTACTTCTTGCGGATATTTTTGACCTTGCGCTTCTTGAATACCACTCCGGTACCCTCTTCTTTCTTTATCTCTAGCGCAGCGCCATCGTTACACTCGGAGACTTGAATCCCTGGCAGTGAGTCTGGCGCTTCAGCCTTAATCTTGGACCCTGCTTCGGGGTCCGCTCCCTCCAGCTTAACCTTCTGCTCTCCCTGAACCCCCTCCTCCTTTCCTCTCCCTTTCAGTTTAAGTAATCGCTCCAGACCCGCTTCATCCCCACCCTCCATCCCCGGATACGACTTAGTCTCGATCTTAAAGCTCCTAATAGCCTTTTCATCTTCGTCCAGCGCCTTCCATTTCCGTTTCGCCTCCTCCTCGTCAAACTTTCGCTTCATGTCCTGCTGGATATCCTCCTGGACCTTCTCCTTCTCTGTCATTTTCCTCTCGGGCACATCGAGCATAACATCCGCCGACTTCCACTCCCCCATCAGCGCCATTTCAGCACGATAGTCATCCGGCAACGCAACACCTAAGGACTCGAGCTCTTTCATCTGGCGTTTCCTCTCTCCATCTGTGAGGACTCCTGCGGGCTGTTTCGGCGGTGGGGGTCTAGCGGCAGTGGATGAAGAAGATGATGACAATGCAGAGTTGGAGGGACCGCTAGTGAGAGAATTCAAGCGTGCGACTTCCCGTTTGGCACTTTCAGCGGCAGCTTTCTCGCGTTCGTTGTTCCGGTGGAGGTCGCGGAGGAAGCGCTTCAGATTGCCTTGGTGCTTAGGGGAGGCGTCGTGGTTTTTGCGTGAGAGGGGAGTGTCGGTTACGTACATTTTGCAATGTTTGCAGTAGTACCTGGGCGTTGACTTCCAGTATTCAGACATTTTCGGCGGGGCTATTCGTGAAACAGTGACTGGGAGGAGCTCTTTTTGCTGTTGTGGAGGAAGGGGAAATGGTGAGCTCTGTGCAATAGATGGCGATTTAAATCGTGGAAAACAGCCGTGATGAGGCTGAAGTGGTAAGTCGAGGATCATGGTGGTCCATGCGTTCAAGTCTCAAGTTACCCGGCGGAAACGCGGGGCTAGAGCCCGCACCTCGACACCACACCAAACGCCTGGTCTGACACCCTGATCTGCCCCTCATTGATACCCCGGAAGGCCCCGTCTTCTGCAACAACAATCATGTTTAAAAAAGGGTATTGCTCGGGTTATTTCCTCTCTATACCAAAGCTAACTGCTATCTGCAGATTCGCCGGATCGTCAAAAACCAAGCTCAAGTCCTCTGTCCAGCGCTCCCTGCGGGCAAAGCTAGTCGAGCAATTCCCCCTCCTAGCACCACACATCGACGAAATCCTCCCCAAGAAGTCCCAACTCTCGCTTCTAAAAGCGCCTGAACGCCTCTCCCTCTACTCCCTCGACAATGAAGTCCTCTTTTTCCAGCATCATGATGACGCGTTATTCCCCTCGCTGCGTCTTGTGCATAAATTCCCCGACTGTTTTCCCACCGTGCAGATCGACCGCGGGGCCATTCGCTTTGTGATGGCGGGCGCAATGCTTATGTGTCCGGGCCTGACGTCGGCCGGGGCAAGGCTACCGGCAGAGGGCGAGGGATATGATGCTGGGATGGTGGTTGCGGTTAACGCGGAGGGGAAGGAGAATGCGTGTATGGTGGGAATGTTGAAGATGAGCACTGATGATATTAGGAAAGTGAACAAAGGGGTCGGAGTCGAGACGGTTCATTATTTGGGGGATGGTCTGTGGAGGCTAGATGTGGATTAGAGGGAATTTTATAACCCAAGCGCTCTTCAGCAATGGCGCAAGGGGCGATAGACCTCCATTTCTCAATGTCCTTTGAGGTTCTCTTTGGGGAAGTGTTGAAGGCACTATTTAGCATCGTGGGAACAGCGAATCTTGTTCTTTTTTATTTTCGAAGGAGTTGCAAGGATCATAAGATGGGGAATAGTTGTGACTTCGCCAATGGGAAACATTCCAACCGCGGACCTCCCTCTTTCGAAATCTCTCCAATCCCATATAACTAGCTAACTAGCTAGGTATTCCATCTAGTGGGTAAACCTGATATTGAAACATTCCATCCACCACTAGATACACTTGGGCTTTGAAAGAAGGATAAAAGAACGAGGAGATGAGGAAACGTAAGTGCTTAACCCCATTGCTCAAATTTAAGCGCCGGATAATCCCACCAGTTCTTCGGCTGGCCATGCCCGTGAAGCTCAAATACCGCACGTCATCGCACACGATCCCTTCTTAGATAGGCTTTGTGAGTACAGTATATCCGAGCGAACTTCCGAGGTATATCATACCTCCCCGCCAACTGTACCCACACCCTCCGACTAGTAACTCCTATACATTGCAACCTCTCGTCCCCTTCAATCATTTAACAAAAATATCCCAATCCCCCCCCCCGAAATAATACTAATAATAATCCTACTACGGTTTCATGAAATTAGCCGTTTAAATAATCTTTCCCTCCGCTGAAGAGCCCCCCTTTTTTCCCTCTATCATCGAACCTAGCATACCCTACGATATTAAACCGACACTTCTACTCGAACGAACATTCCAAAACCACGGGAACACAACACTTGAGTCCCTGAATTGGAATAACTCCTCACATAGGGGTTTTTTTTTCCAGCTCTTCTTTCAACGCCCACATAACTTTAGTCATACTAGTATAATACTCAGAGCTTTTTGGAGGAGGCGGCTTTCTAGGCGGGGTTTAAATTTTCAATAAAGTAGGAAAATCCAACGTTAAGGAATTTACTCTTATGCTATAATACCTGAGCTCGGTGGGGAAATTTTTAGCAAGGCTTACCCTGCTCGTCTGTCTATCCTACCGCCCGATGGTCTTTCCCGCTCCCGACGGTTTCTCACCAGTTCCTCTTTGTATTTGAATGCTGGATGTATAGTATGAATTTAGCAGGAGAACATATGATGTGGAGAAACTATAAAGAGGTTAGCTAAGGACGAAATCCATGTGTCCGGGGGTAAGCGCAGTCGGGATATCGGTGATGGTGGTGGGAAAGATGGGCAGGCTCTATTGTGAGAAGTATTTGGATGAGGGCCGTGCGCTGGTAGGTGTATAACGTAGGAGCGTAGAAATGCTCCTGTGTTGTGGTGAGCTCGTTCGGGGCGTTAAGTCCAACCTCAAGGTCAGGCGTCACGAGCCATAGAACCACCCCTGCGGTATCATTGTTACACGATAATTTCGGTCACCGAGTGATATTTCATGCACTACCGCCAAAACGATACGAGCTTCAAAAAAAAAAAAAAAGGAATAGAGCTTAAACTAAACAAATAACACGACGATACCCCCAACCCGGCTGACCAAGCAATCTGGTAACCTAATACCCGCTCGGGTATCCCCCCGGATACCCAGTCTGATACCCAGTCTGATACCCATGCCCACCATGGTGCCCATGCTCCTCACTACGCCTGCGATAACGACGTTCGTCCTCAGAGTCCTCGTCTCCAGAGTAGCGCTTCTTATCCTTCTTGTCCTTCTTGTCCTTCTTATCCTTCTTGTCCTTATCTTTGTGCTTGTCCTTATCCTTATCCTTTTTATCTTTTTTGTCCCTACTTTAGAAGACCCGTTAGCCATACGCCCGTCGTTTGCCGGCGAACACAGAAAGGGGGAAAACATACTTATCATACTCATCATAATGCTTCTCTTTCTTCTCCTTCTTCTTCTCCTTATCGTGGTACTTCTCCTCTTTGTACTTCCCACTAGAAGAGCCACCGCCTCCCCCATCCTGATACCCAGCCGCAACAGCGTCGAATATTCCACCAATGGGGCCGGGGATCTTGACTCCCCCGACGCTTACACTCCCACCACTCGACGAGACTCCCGGAATGCCAGCGTAGTTATCCTTTTTAGAGTCCTTACCCTTCTTCTTCTTCGCCTTGTCCCATTCACTGCTCTTAATTTTTCCGTGGCCACCGCCGTGACCGCCGGCGAATACTCCTCCTTCGTGGTTCTTCCCGGTGCGGACGCCCTCGCTAGATAGTACGTCGTTCAGCGATGTACCTTTGTCATGCAGACGCTCGACCCATGCGGCGACGGTATTGAACATTGTTGTCTGGACCTCAGCATTCGGATCGCGCAGTGCCGGGTGGTGGAATACGCGTGTTACGTCGTGGAGGACCATTTCTACCGGGGTGGTGGGGTTCTCCCAAGCGTAGACTATGCGGGGGACTGCGAATGCTAAAATCGCGCTGGCGACTTCTCCGGCAGGGGTATTGAGTTTGTTGGAGAAGTGGTCTTTCGATAGAAGGGAATGGGTTGGGTCCGAGCATGTCGGTATGGTCCATGGTTCGAACTGGTGGGCAGCCGAGGAGTCGACGACAGCGCTAGAGCCCACTTTTAGTTCTAGGGAGGCCTGGGCTATTATTGGGCGGACGTAGGGTGCTAAGAGGGAGAGTACGAATAGCGAAAGCGTATCAGAGATCTTCTCAACGAGCGCGGAGAGGCCAGGGATTGATTCTATAACCTCTTCGATACTACGCATGACTTTATCTCTGAACTCGAGAATCGGGTATATGTCGCGCGCAGTCTTCACAGGGTCGAAACCGGCAGAGGTAGGAACAGCGCCAGCGCCCGCCGGCCCACGGGATTTTTGTGGGGCAATGTGCATGTTCTCCATTTCTTTAGCATTGCTCTGCGCCTCCAGTCTGTCCGCGTCGCCAGAGAGACCACCAAGGTTGGGAATTTGCTGCAGGAGTCCCTGCAGAACACTCTTTTGTCCGCTGCGTTCCGACTTTTTTTGCTGCTCGTGGGCTTCCCCAAGGACGTTATCTAGTTCGTCTACCTCTGTCTGAGAGAACTTATCTTGGGCTTCACCGAGGACAGAGTGCAAGAAGTCCACTGCTCCAAAAGTACCTGTTACGAGTGGGAATACACGCTTCATTGGTCCCCCGCCCATGGGTTGTTGCTGGTGTATGGGATGCCCGCCGGCGTAGCCACCGTATGGGGGTGCACCAGGCTGAGCGGGGGTTGCGGCGCCCAGGCCCGCCATCACTTCTGTACCCACACCAGTGTGCGGGAAGACGCTATGGAATCCAAGTTCACGAAGGGTCAGTTCTATGTAATTGCTGTGTGCAGAGAAGTCCTCTAAACAATGCAATGATTGCCCAAGGCAGCGTAGAGCTTCACAAAGGTCTTCTTCACGACCAGCGACCCCGTGTCCGCCGGAGGTGTAGAGACGGCCAAAGTGGATAGATCTGGTAAGGGAATGCTTAACGTATCCTGTAGAGGTTGCCCACCCTCCAGTTTCGTTGGCGATATAATTTTTCATCCCAGTCAGGGGGTCTATAGCTAGCTCTGCCGGATGAACCGGAGGGCGGAGACGGGGGTCATAGTGACGTGCATCCATGTTGTCTGCATAATCTTTTGGGTTGTCTATTGTATCGTTGTTAACAAATACAGATAATTAAGATTAAATCAAACAATTGAATAACAGCTTGCTAACCGATATGCTCCTCAGGCCGATAAACCCCTAATCTCTCTTCCGTAACCTCAAACTCCCCCGTAGCATAGCCGAAGCTCAAAAAGCTCAACACCCAAATCAGAATACGAATAGTATCCTTATTAACACTCTTGAGAGTGCCAACATCCAAAGCCTGTGAATAATCTCTCAGCCAATTCCCAAAATACACACGTCGGACATTCATAGTGGTCCATTTCCCGCCTCTAAGGGCCAGCAATGTTTTTAGCGTGTCCTCGATATCCCCATGTCGCCAGTTTTTCCCTTCAATTTTGGCGATACTTGCAATGTTTCCTGCACCGAATGCGGCGGCTGGAGATGCAAGGGCTAGGAATAGGAGGATGGTGAAGAGAAAGAGGAAGGAGGTCCTCGTGCTCATTGCCATGTTTGATAAATTTGTAACTTTGCACTGCAGTCGATATTCGTAGTGAGCGACCAATGTTGGCGATGAGATAGAGTGGAGGAACCTCCAGTGTTTATATATGGAGGGGGGAGAAGTTTGGTTCTTTCTTTCTTTCTCCTTATCGGAAGAGGAGGGGATTACGAAAGCGGGGGCGGGGCAGCCACACGGAATCCATTTCCAGCTGAAAATATCCCAGAAGTTGCATGCCAAGACCTAGGCATCTTCCTCACCTCGCATAACGTAATGCAGGAAATTTCCCTCCTTACTATGTTAGCCGGCACAACGAGCATACAAGTACCGGTACTGTACAAAACGCTTTGAAGAGTGGTTTAAAACCAAAATTCGCAAAAGATAGGCCAATAAATGGTGGATGCTCGCTACGCCAAGGGCTCGCTTCTCTTTGAAGGGAAGCATTATGTCTCTTTGCACTGTAACGGGATACATAGGTTGTAATCCCCTTGTCCCATACAAACCTAACCTATCGGCATAATGAAGGTTCTTCTTCCGTCGGGGAGAATCTGACAAAGCATGATATGATATATTAGGCCGAACCTTCTTGCATGGGTATTGTGTCCCATACCCCCGGGTAAAACGTGTATCTACCGGTACCAGTAGGGCGTCTTCCTGAATCTTTACTGTAGACATTTCCTTCTTAGATAAACGATACAGGTATTTAGTCTTGCAACGAAAACCACGTCCGAGAACCCAATATGACGCCTTTCTGAGGGAACCCTCTCTTCCGATTATTCCTGAGCAGTACTAGTAGAGTACGGCAGTGTAGTCGTAGATGAGAAACACGATTAAATGCTCGAAATACACTCCGAAAATTAATTCCTGTGCTGCTTCAGTGCTTATTCATAACTCTCCATACCGGTACTCGAGCAATAGGCTCTCTCAACCATGAAAAGAAAAGCGTGAATTCTTGGCCTTCGGCGGGGTGCCACTCTAGTGCTCGTGCAAGCGGAAATGCAAGTTGCCGATGTCCAGCTTGGTGGGATGCTGGATTCTACAGTAGGAGTTACAGATAGTAATTCCTAGCACAATATCTTAACTTACCCGTTCGTTACCTTGCTGATCCTATTGCACACTGCCATAACGGCAGTTTCCCATGGAGCTGCGACAGCAGGTTTGCCCTCAATGAATAGCTCGCTTCGAGATCACAAACACTCTAAGCCCTCCTCCTCCTCCTCCTCCTCCTCCTCCTCAGTGTAATACAGTGCCTGAACTCCACTAACTATGATAGAAGCACTGATCCGAACCAGACTCTCAAGGGGCTATCAATTTAACTTAACTTATTCTATCATACTAACTTAAATCTACCCTACTGTATTAATTCACCGTACCCCAATCTCAACCATTCAGTACTGAAAGAATTACCATAAACCACCACCTCCAAAGGAAAACATCTATCTCATGTAAAATATAATCTACTTCCGGAAAAGAAAGAAAGAACGGAATCCCAGCCATGCAACAAAACAAGAAGAAACAAAAGAACTCCACCCGAAACAAACAAAAAACGATAATTAAGTTAAGCAGGGTATGTAACAGGGAGAAGGGGTATATACAAAGTATTATGGTGATAACTATAAACCCATTAAGGCTTCGTCAACTGTTCCTTCCTAAAAAACTTAAAATACCCCACACAAACCAAAACCTGAAATCCTAGCCCAAGGTAAAAGTAAATCTTCCTAAAAACCTCCGCATCCTCTCCAAATCTCCAAGAGCTAAAGTCGGGGAACACATCCCCAGGACCAATATTATTCGGTGCGGTGGCCCTAGCCGCGATAGTAGCCAACGACCCAAGAACCTGAGCCCCGATAAGTGTGAAAGCAACGTGCATACGCGTAAGTGTTTGTAGGAGTATCATCCCAAGGCCGGCCCCCTGAATTGAGTCGAGCACCCCGAGCCAGAGCCAGAGTGAGCGTCCAATAAGAGCGCTGGCTTCTGGACCGCCAGCCCACGGGAGGTACACACCTATATTAGAGATGCCCCAGAACATTTGGCACCAACGCGGGGCACCAAGACCGATGGCGAAAACAGGGAGAATCCAGGAGTGCGCTTTTGAGAGGATGGCGAAAAGTCTAAGTATTCCAGCCCAGACGATGACGAAGAAGAGTACCACCAGGAGCGCGATCTTCCATTGCGAGACGTGCGTGCTGCTCCAGAGGTAGGTCCAATTCCGACCGTAGGGTGCGGATAACCAGTAGTTCTGTATGATGACCGTGACGAAGAACCATTTCACGATATTGCGGCGGAGGATAGCACTGTAGAAGGCGGGCACTTTACCGGGGAGTTGACGGTAATAGTCTGGCAGTCCAAATGCTAGGATGAGACAAATCGCCCAGAGAGCGACCGCGACCGGGATAATTATGGCCGCAATGAGTGGGCTCGGAGCACTATCCTGTAGCACACCATCCACCGCGCGGGCCGTGAGTTTAGATCCCCAGTACCACAATGCAACGACATAGATCTGCTGCGTGCCTTGGATGATGCAAGCGCGGTACACCCAGTCTTTAACAGGGCTGCCGCCTTCGTCTCCAAAATTGAGGGCAAAGTATAGCGATCCACTGGCTGAAGCTGCGGCGTATAATCCCGTACCGACGTTGCCGAGCCAGTACCTGTGCTGGAACAGCGGTGGCAGGACAGAGAGCCCAACGAGGAAGAACGCAAGCCCGTACAGGAAGAACGGGAGAGAGAGGCACCAGACGGACTTTAGGTGGCGGAAGACGAACCACCAGGCTATCGAGGCGCCGATGTAGATTGAGCAGATTACGTAGAGGCGGTCGGCCGTGATGGAGACTTGGTCCGTCAGGAGGGTGATTTGGTAGGAATTCGCTGCGATGATTTGACCCTGAGGATTGTCAGCATGATGTTAAGCAGGGGGTGGGGCGGTGGAACATACGATCGCTAAGAAAAAGCTATACAAGGGCCAATCTCCAACTTTCCTCAACATAAATCTCTTCAGACCCGTTGGCGGCTTGAAACCCTGTCCCTCCACCAACCCATCCGAGGGAGAAGGACTTGCGCTCCTAGACATCTCCGTCTCCGTAGCAACATCCGAGTTGGAACTATTTGCAGAGCTCATCCCCAGCTTTCGCAACCTCATCTCATTGAACCACTTTTTTTCCCATTTCATCAAATATTCTTCGATGCAGAGGTCGATCTTGCCAGACTTCCCGTCAATGCGGCCGAGCTCCTGCTCGAAGGCCTTCGAAGCGCTCCCATCAGCGTCGGTGAAGTTTGCGTTTACCCGCTGGAGGCAGTAGTCTTTTCGCTCCCCGACGACGGAGGCAAGACTTAGAGTTGAAGAGTTCGAGGATTCGGTGCTCCCAATGTGAGCTCTAGATGGGGGTGCTAGCCGTCCGTCGACAGGAGTAATCTCCATGTCGGATTCGGGAGGCGATCCTAGAGTCCGCAGGCCATCTAGGATTTCTCCAGTCGGGGGTGTGGGCTGTCCATCCGCGATATAGGCCGGCTTGGGGAGCTGTAATTCTGAAGGAGCAATAAAGCTACGAGTGTACCGCTTTGCACCTGCTTGAAGTCTCTCGAGCTGCTTCACCCAAACCATTACCGGGAAGCGCTGCTTAGCAGAGGTAGCTCGCATCCGTGCGCGAACTTCAAGTGGTGATGCAAGTGCTTCACGAATTGCGGCTTCAAATTGAGCTAGAAGATGAGATGGTGTAGTTGATTCAATGGTGAACCACCATCCCGGCATATTCCCAAGACCACCGACGCGGGCACCAATCCCGAGGGCTCCCTTACGGCCGAATTCGACGGCGACCAAACCGAAGGGTTCATCGCGAGAGGGGATTAATGCGAATTCGGCGCCGCTTTAGCACGTTAGCATCTCCGACCAGAAAGCATCAAGAATGGGGGGAAATATAATACCTAAAAATGAACGGCGGTAGAGAAGTAAACTCGGGCTTTGAGTAGACCCTCCCGGGATAAACCTCCATAAGCCTCTGCAACTTCATAGCAGCAAACTTCCCATAAAGATCAATAACTGGGCCAACGCACAGCAGCTGCAAGTTCTTATTCTCTTTGAGCAACTGCGGTGCCACATCAGCGATCAGATCAATCCCCTTCTGCATCGACCACCTCCCCACGAACACCAGCAATTCCGC
>Ga0307507_10004443_pt1 | contig 24875 bp, 3 predicted proteins | sample 7_EM_MG_FD_207223 | JGI IMG/M metagenome (GOLD analysis project Ga0307507, IMG submission 207223) | Populus trichocarpa ectomycorrhiza microbial communities from riparian zone in the Pacific Northwest, United States - 7_EM | ecosystem: Host-associated > Plants > Roots > Unclassified | place...
GTGAGGTGGTATATATACACGTCGCTCAGGGGTCAGGTCCGTGCTCGTGTCATGACAACACTGAATCATAACAACGTGTTAGGTCAGTGCCGTGACAGCCCCTTAGATTCTTCCGTATAAAGTATTATATATATTATTTCCATTAGCTTACTTAGTAGCCTAATAGGTTATAAGCCCTGTTAACACTTTAATTAAAGCTCTATTAGCTGCTATTTTAGTTTCTAATTAACTAGTTAATATAAAGCTATAAAATTCTATAATAAACTAATATAGATTAATACTACGTAGGATATAGGCTAGTTTCTAATTCTAGCATTTTATCTCCTATTTGTCTATAAACAGAAAGCTAATCTATAATAGTAGTCTATCTTTAAATAAAAGTATAAATCTAATTAGTATTAGCTTATGAAGACGGTACCATCATTAGTAATAATAGAGTATAGTTAATCTACTTTAAGCAAGTATTTCTCTTTAATTGGGTTTGCAAGCGCCTATATATTAATTATATTACTAATAAGAAGGTATTAGACGTACTTTAAACCCCTATTAATGAGTATAAGAACTAAATTGTATATTTGTTCTTACTTATCCTTAAATAGCTAAAGATCTATAATAAAATCCATAGCGTAATATTGTTATAGTTCGCTAGCGAAAAAAACCAATTTAGGTAAACCTTATAGCTTATACCTTTGGATTTTATATACTTAACACTTCTTATAGTAGCTAATGTACTTCTTTACTTCCTACTTAAGCTTTAGCCAATAGTATTTACGTTAAAGTAATTCTAGCTTAACTATAGTGGCTGTCTAAAGGATTATTGTAATTCCTTATAAGAACCTTTTATTGTAGATTTACTTCTTATAGTATCTAAACCTTACTATATCTACACAATAGGCCTTTTAGGTCTAGTTTCTAATAGTAGCGCCTAACAGCTTTCTTTCCGTTACGTTTCTAGTCTACTTTCGCATTAAAGATGGTATAGAAGGCGTCCCTTTATTATACCTTATAGATAAAATCCGTTAACCTTTTAGAAAGTTTTTAGGTAAAAACTATTTTGCCTTATACTACAATAGATTTTATAACTTTTTAGTACGTATATATTAGAAAGGCCGCTATAAGGTTAAAGTTCTTTAGTTATTATAGAGCTCTAAGTTTTAATTACTCTATAGCTTCGCTATTAGTTTAAGAGGATAGCTTAATAATTAGAAGTAGTATATTACTAGGTTCTAAACTTATACCAGAGACGTTTTATTTAGGTATATTTAGACCCTTATTAGCTAGAATATTAGTAAACACTAATAGGGTTTATACTGCCTAAGAATTAGTATATAGAGCTATAAGTACTTAAATATTCTATACCTAGAGCTTGTTTTATAATATAGGCAGTAAAATATCTATTATCTATTTTCCTTCTTCTATTTTAAAGCCTTTAGTATAGTCTAGCTATTATATAGTAATATGCACGACTAGCTTTACCCCCCCCCCCCCAATCTTCTAGCGAAAGGCAATTCGGCTTGCGTATTTAATTTCGCCTAATTGCTATTAACTGTATATAGTAATCGTAGTAAACGCCTATGCTTGGCTGTAAGAACTTTGCTTCTAACTTAGGGCTCCTAACGGACTTATAGTTATTTGCGATTAGCCTTCCTCCGCAGCGTCGTGATCTTTATTAAATATTATAAGGTTTCCACCCATACTATACTCGCAATATAGCTCCACAAATAGGCCTATATTAGTACGCTCTAATTAAGGATCTTCTTTAACTTAGAGCAACTTGGGTAGAATATACCTCTGCCGCTAGTTATGTAGTTTGTTTAATCGCCTTAATTAGAAGGAACTTATAAGTATTTAGATCAACTTAAGCGCCTTTAAATTATAAAGACAGCCAGTTTTTACTAAGTAATTGGAGAATTATAGTAATCTTAATGCGGCTACAGGAAAAGCCAACTCTCGTTAGTAATAAGTTATAATAGTTACTCTATAATACATTTAATGTTATAGTAAGTCGCTATATAATATTCTAAGAGCTTTATTTAGCTAACTAGACAAGAAAGTGGGTAAGCTAATTAAACCCTTTGGTTATAAAACTTAAAGAGTAGCTTACGCAAAGTAGTGTCACCAGGTAGCCCTTAAACGCAGCGCTTACAATCGCGATATATATTTCGCTATTATATTATTATATACCGCTAATTAACTAGTGTTTATAGATAAGTTAGGTGTGGATTTAAAGACGGGCGTACGGAAGACTGGCTAGGCTCCCTCTAGTATTATACTAGTCTTATATACGCCATATAATTGGGGTAAGAGAAGGCTTAATATACTGCCTGTATATACGGTTAATGGCGTACTAGTAGCTTTAGTATATAAAGGCTTGACAAATAGTAAAGGCTTTAAGTTTTAGGTGGTAACTACTCTTCTACTATAGTATAATCGCTTTCCTGCTAAGCGATTAGTAGTAGTTAGAGATAATACTAGCTTCTATCACTTAAAGAGGATACAGTCTCTCATTAACGCCTTTGGCGTTAAGCTAGTATATTTACCTCTATACTTACCTAATTTAAATCTAATTAAAGAGTTTTTTTTTGAGAGCTAAAGGCTTTTATTTGGTAATAGTGGTTTAATTAGCCAAAGCGTCTAGAAAACTTTAGCTATAGCTTTAAAGCATTTCTTCTTTAGAGTATAAATAAGGTTAGCAGCAAGAATAAGAGTATAAGAGGGCATTTCTAATATAGTAGGTACGATTATTAAGGTTTTTAATATAAGAGTTAAGATTAATCTTTAGTGGCGTTCTCAATTTTACGTAGTACTTATAAATATATACCTATATAGGATGTCTCTATTACTATAGAGGCGCCTACAGTAACAGAGATACCATATATTTTACTAATTAAAACTATTTACGTCTTAAAACCTCCCTGCAAGCTAAGTACGACGCTTATTTACTTACTTCTTTAAATCTTTCTATAGCCGTCTCGTAATACCTAATTTAATACTAGCCTTAATAAGCTCCTTAATAAGATCGCCGCTATTAGATTTATTACGCAGGAGCTTTAAGTCCCACCTTAAATCGTGGACGATTTTATATACTGCCTTAAAGTTAGCCTCCTAGGTAAGATTACTAGATATACTTTACTTCTAATACTTAAAGAACCTCTCTAAATCCCTTGCGCGGTTAATACCTTATAAGTAGTATATTGGTAATATAGGTAAGGGTAATAATATTAGTCGACTTACTAGTAGAGGAGTTTATTAATCTAATACTAGGCCTATAGGGCCAATATGGAAGTAATTAACAATGCCTGGAGTACTAGTAGTAAAGCTCTTACTAGAGGCTAATTGGCGTACTCTTCTACTACTACTTCCTCCTACTACTACTTTCTTAGCAAGCCAAGTAGTAAGCCTATAAGGTGGATTCTCAATATTCGCAATACCTTATTAGATACCAGCTGCCCATTCTCTTAAGTCCGTATCTATTAATTTAATATCTAGCTAAGTACGTAATACCAATTAACATTTTAATCGCGCTTTTTATAATACTAATACCTAGTAAGCTAAACCCGCAAGCCTATTAAATCTATAACGTTACTAGTAGGACGTACGCTTAATTTTAAGCTTAAATCTAAGCTCTGAAAGGACGTTAAAAGTTTACTATGGAGTTAATTAAGCATTAATAGATAAGAATTGGCTCTAGATTAAGAGCCTATTGGTTAATTTAAATTTACAGCATATATAACTAAGAGCTTAACGGCAAGAGCCTTAATTACACTACTTTTATTAGTATATTTAGCCCACGCCATAAGCTAGGTGTTAATCTTATGCCATTAATCTACAGCCTTAACTTCTAGTATATTAAACTTAACGTTACAAGCGCCCGAGTACTAAGTGTTAACTTTAGCCTTAATTGGCTAGAGCTTAACTTAAATACCATACTCTTAACGTTATAGCTCTCTCTAGTAGAGAGGAAATACTTAAAGTTGCCAAAGATTATAAAGCCTAAGGCTCTTACTAATAAGAGTTTCAGTAAACGCCGGATGCTTTAAATATTAAATTACTATATTACAATTATAAGCAATAAATACGCCGCCACCAGTTCTTTTTATATTACCAATCTTACCTATAAAACGTAGGCGAGGTAGCGGCGGAGTTATTTCCTCCTCGTTCTTAGGTAGACTTTATAAGTAAGATATTGGAGGTAAGCGGGAGGGTATAGGCAAGTAAGGCGAGCTAGAGGCTATAGGCGGGCAAGTAACTGGAGGAGCTTAACGGGCTTAAGCAACTCCTTAAAAGGCCAAAGCTTAATATCGCGGTGTTAATATATTCGGCGGTAGGAAGTTAGGATCCTATATTAAATACGGCAACTTATAAGGCCTTAATTAAGTTAATCTACTAAACAGACTTTAAGAAACCTACTGACTTTGCGAGTATATACGCCAACTCTTTAATTCGTCCTTATTGTCCTTATCGTCCTTATCTTCCTCTACGGCTTCTAGATCATCCTCTATTTTCTAAAGCTCCTCTAGTATAAACTCTAAGCGGAGGGCGTTGTGTTCGCGTCTTCGTGGCTACTATAATATATTTAGGCAATAGCTCCGCGGCGGAGGCGTAGGCGTAGATAATAAGGAGGAAAGAAGGAAGCTTTCTCAATTTTGTTAAAGGGGAAGACTCTTACCCATTAATTGAGCTGCTACGCGTTTTAAAGAAGGATTTATAATAAAAGTAAATTGATAATTATATAACACGACTTTAGGTAGATATTAAGACTTTAGTATATTAGGCAGGTTCTGTATAGCTTTAATTTAATTGTCCCTAGTAACTAGAAGATTCTTACGTGCAGGTATATGTGTTCGCTAATATTACTATATAAGACTAGTAGAAATCAAGGCGAGCTTAAATACGTAAGCCGAATTGCCTTTCGCTGGAGGGGGGGTAAAGCTAGTTGTGTATATTACTATAACGGTCTATTAGTAGAGTTATTTTCCCCTAGCTTATATTTAATCTTAAAAATTAAATCGCGTAAGCTTCTTTACCTATTTGGCCTATTAAGGTATAAGCTCCTTTATAGTTATAAAGTAGCGTAGATTATAATAACCTAAAAGTATATAAGTAGTATCGCCACTATCTAAAGCAGTTAACTATAGCTAGTAGTTCCTTATTATAGGTATAATACCTAACTTTAGGCCCTCAGGATTTTCTACTATAGAATACTACTAGTCTTTAGCAGAGCTAGGTAGCGCCCAGATACCTATTAGGTTATAATAAAATACTAATAAAGGCAAAGTTTAATATATTAGTAATTATTATTAATAGCTAATCTAGGTTAAAATGCCGTAATAATAGAGCTTTTATAAACTTTATATATAGTTTCTAAAAGGCTCTCTAAACCTTTCTGGACTATATCTATAGCTTATACTATTTAGTTAATCCTCTTTTAGTTTTCTTTCTCCCTACCTTTAAGCTTTTTACTCCCTAGGCTAGGTCTTAGAAAGCTTTTATAATATAGTTAAATAGGTACTAGGTAATATTTAAGTAGTTATAAATAAAGCGCCTATAGAAATTAGCAAAGCCTAAAAATACTTAAACATCCTAGTAGCTCTCTAACGCTAGCTACTCTTAGATTATTTATATCCATACTGGGTTTATAACTACGCCTAAAGGCGTTATAATATAACCTAGGAACTTAACCTACTTAGTATTAAAAACATACCTTAACGCCTAAGCGTAGAGGCCCTAATTATCTAAACATTCTAGCACTTTGCGGATATATTACTTATGCTAATTCTTATCTTTTAAGTAGATTAAAATTTTATCTAGATAAATAACGCATATATAGTTAACTAGTCCCCCTAAGGCCCTGTAAATATATAATTAAAATATTATATGCGTATTAGCTAGCCCAAAAGGCATTACTATATACTTAAAGTGGCCGTATTAGGTTTTAAAAGTAGTCTTTTACTTATCCCCTTCTTTAATACAGAGCCTATAGTAAGCATTTTATAAATCTAGCTTTATAAAGATCTTTACTATAAATAGTTTATTTAGCATTTTACTAACAAGTAGTAGTAGGTAACAGTTTTTAACAGTAATCTTATTAAGACCGTAATAGTCTATATATAGCTTTATAGTTCTATTTAGTTTTAGGATAAAAAGGATTAGTATACCCGCTAGCGAGTTACTAAGCCAAATCTATTCCTTTTCTAGTAAACTATTAAGGTACTCTTGTAGAATCTTAAGCTCTCTATAAAAGAGGTTATAGATATAAACGTTTAGCGGTTATTTACCTTCTTCTAAATTAATTTTATAATTATACTTTAAGTTTTATGGAAGAACTTTAGCTTACCTATCTAAAAATACCCTTAGTAAGTTCCTTAGGCCTACTGGAATATTTAATAAATTAGGGTCGCGTTCGTCCTCTATATTATTATTAAGTAGATTCTAGAGCTTCTTTAAGACACTTATAGGCAGCATCGCGCTATAGTAGTTATTTATATATAGTTGCCACTATATATTAAATAGTTTTATTTAGTAATCAGTAAAGGGTAAGGAATTTTTTAACTTAGCGTTTAAGGTGCTATAGTATACTCTTTGTGTATTGCTTAAGCCAAAGTACCTCGTAAGATTTTTAAGACCGCTGCCTCCCTATTATATCTCTATGACCTATTTAGTAGTTCCCTATAGGGTATCTATTACGAAAGGGTTATTGCCTATACTAGGCTCTATACCTATTTTACTATAAAATAGGGATTAAATCTAATACTCCTTTAGGTGTAGGGCGTATACTATTTCGCTTAGGGCTATATATTCTAAAATATCTTTTAAGCTTGTTAGAAATATACACCCTTTTAATTTTTTATCGTTCCATAATTTAAAGGCTTCTATCTTAAAGTATATCTTAAAATCTACTTCCGTAAGCTAAGGATACCTAAAAATAAGGCTATAATCTATAAAGTTAGCTTCCTAAAAGGGTTATGGGCCAACTACCTTAGTACTATTATATATATCGGCCACTAACACTATAAGCTTATAGAAGCTATATAGTTTAATCTAATGGTTATCTAGAAAGCCTATAATAAGTTTCCGCCACTTCAGCAAGAGGATAAGTTTATACTTTTTTACTAAATTATATTATATAAAATTAATTTTAGCGCCACCATTATATAGAACTTAGAACTAACGCATCTTGCCTATAGAAAATATTATTTCCAGCTTAATATAACGAAGCCTTATGGGAAATACCACGGTGGACTTATTATTGGGCGAGGTATATAGGTAAACAAGAAGTTAACAATATAATAATAACTAGTAGAATAGTTGCCCAATAGATTAACTCTAATTATATTTTAAGATTTACTATAAAGAGAAGAACTATCTAGGTAGGGACTATGGTCCTTTAAATACATAATACTGTGTCTAAGAAATGTACTAAGTACGTTGGTACGTTAGTACGTCAGTACGTCCCTTATGTTTCCACGTTCCTACGTTCCTACGTTCCAATATACTAAACTAGTAACGTAGCCTGTTATATAACTCGGTTACCCCTTATTCTATAGATTAACTAGTTCTAATGCCTCCAGTACTAATACTACTAGTTTACTTATATCTTCTCTATATAGTTATACTACTGCCGATATAAGGTCCATAATACTATCCTCCTTCTCTTTATCTTCGTTCTTAAAGATATCTTATATCTCTAAGTTGTTTACTAGAGATATGGCATTCCTATTTTTAATTTAGTAACCTTTATTATTTTTAATGCCTCCTATTAAATTCTTACTATCTAATTATTATAACTAGCTGGTAACTACCATACTATTACTTAGTAAAGTTATGCCGTTATATTCTTATTATATAGAGAAGAAGCTAGTATATATTACAATTACGACTTTGTCTAGTCGCTAACCTTCTTTCTGCGCTAAGTATATAAAATTAAATATATAGTTGCCTTGTAATATTTAATGAGTCTCTAACACTAAATATATATATCTTGTTATTTTTTATAGTCGTCTAGTATCTTATCTAATTTATTTTAGGGCTTTGGATTTAATCCGCTGATAAGCAGTTAGAAGACTAGCTCTTGGCTGCTTATAATAAACTTTAATCTCTTTATAATAAGCAAGATCGCGCTCTGGCTGAGTTTTAATATCTATATACTAAAGAGCTATAAATACTTAACGCTTAACTAGCTGCTTATGCTTAGTTATTCCGTCTTAAGTGGGGTTATAAAAGGGTCTGTTTAAAGGAGTTAAAGCTTACTAAGTAGGGTCTTCGCGAACTAGAAGCGGAGGAGGCTAAAACAGGTTTTCCTTTAATAGAGAAGGAAATAACTCCAAGTAGCGTAGTAGCTGATCCTCTTAGGTTCCCCTTAAGTAACTTTTTTTTAGTAATTCTTTTTTATTAATGCTTTCTGGCCTACTTTCTTTTAATACTCCTATACCTTTTTAATAGCGTTTTTTAGATTATCTAGTAGTTCCTAGGTAGTCTTATTATAGCCTATCCCCTTAACCTTATACTATGTTTTATTATTAATATCTTTATAACTTATAATCTTTAAAACTTCCTATTTGTCTTCTTTATGTCCTTTATACGTATCTGCCTTATAAACTAGTAGCTTAATATCCCCGTATACTAGCTCTAGTATTGCGACGTATTATATAGGGTAGATCTTTATTTTTTTTGTAAGTTAAGTCTATACGTAACCTCTAAGATTCCTACTTTAATTATAAATGGTTCTAGTCTAATATAGTCTAACTTTTTACTTAGTTATTAACTCTTAAAAAATTTGTATAGTAGCTATACTTTATTCCCCTCCTTAGATTTGCTCCCTTAGATCTCTTAGCATTATAATACTGTTTTATTCTTTCTTATACTAGTTTAGCTATTTCTTTAAGGTTCTTATAAAGACTTATTAAGTTCTCTATTCTTTATTTAGCTATACTACTTTCTTTACTTATTATAGTGATAATAACGTTCTTAGCTTATATCCGTAATTTACTTTAAATAGTAATATCCCTATTTCTTCTTATAGTGTTGCATTATATATAAACTGTATAACTAGTAGTAATAATACCCAATTATTCTGTATATAATTAATATAGTGCCTTAGATACTGCTTTAGCGTTTAGTGTAAGGGGGTAAAGAGGCTTTAAGGAAGATTTAAAGGAACAATATAAATTCTATCTAAATCTGAAGGTATATAGCTCTTGTAGAGAATAAGACGTTATATAAAGAAGAGAAAGGAATATAGGAAGCTTGTAACTAAATATTTAGGAATCTTAGCAGTAGACGTATGGGCATAAGCGCACGCGGATTTTAATAGGTTTTGACCAGATTCTATTACTGTTTGAATGCGAATAGGTTATAGGACCTAGTCATGTGACCTGTTTCGCTTCTGTCGCTTAGACCACTTTCCATAGAGTATATAGAGGCCTACGTGGCCTACTTAATACAACTCAGTCACATCCACACCGAGCATACTAGCACTATACGTCTATAGTGCTACGTGCCCCGTGGAAGACTCACCACCCGGGAGACGCTTTATATCACACAGAGTGATACAAACAATTACATTAGTGGAATTTAGTGGAAATTAATCGAGTTAGCGGAATTTGGCAGAGTTTAATTAAAGCGTTAGAATTTATCTATTAAGTGTTTTACTAAGACATTCCTACTATAACTGGGCTAGTCCCGTTATAGTACCCCCCCTTTAGCCAAAGGTCTAAAACAATTTAATTTAGTTAAGAATTTATAATTTATCGTGTTATAAACGTTATAATATATTTTAAGTCCTTTTTAAATTTGAGCTTCCTGCTATCGTGTTTTATATATTCGTGTTAAGTAGTAGTTGTTTGCCTTTATATTATGTCTATCTAGCTAAAGCAGGCCGCGAAGGATAGTCCTTGTAGAATTCTTTTACCAGAAAGACGCGTCGGCCTTTATTTAGTTATAGGTTTCCTAGGTTTATATTTTATATCCTTTCTATTTAATAAGAAGTTTAAATTGTTTAAATTATATTTTCTTTTATATATCGTTAATTAAGTTAATAAAGTATAAACCGTTGCCGTAGTTAATAATTATAATATTATGGCATTGACGTGCGTAACCTAGATAGGGCCTAGTCAGGGGGTTCGCTTACGTCTTGGCTCCATATATATAGACGTGTCCTTTCCACGACCTTATTCTGCCCCTCATCTTAATATCCGAGTCTATAGACATTCCAATTATACAGGCTTGCATACGTTCTTTACGGCGCTTATGCCTCAATTAACTAAGTCGCTGTAACATTATATCAAGATCCATCGGTCAATCGCAGGCTGTTATATCCCAGGTCAGGAAAGCCCTATAGCCTAGGGTGGTTAACGGGTAACGGAGCCCTATATACTAGCAGGCAAAGAAGGAGATGCATACTTCTATAACAAAGCAAGGACCAAAATCGTGCGAGGTCCTATAGTGGCTAGGTTGCAAGAAGCTTACTCCCTACACCATACAGGCACCCCCATAAGTTTTTGTCTTCTTCTATTCGATTCTCTCTACTAAACGGCCGCCTATACTATAGGGAAGCACATACCAAGCGGTAACCTCTTTCCGACCGTACGAACTCGTCAACCGACCAGGCAACGCGTATATCTGTTAACCGAACACGTACGTCTACCTACCAACCGATCAAATAACCGACCGACAACTATACGTCTCCAGACGCTTACACCGTACTACTACAACTTAGCAATCCCTTTTGATGGATACTAAGCTACGTATACTGCGAGGAACGAAATCGGTTAATACTGAGACTAGTGCTGGACACTAGCTGCGATGAACGACCCCAACCGATACTGAGTTGTACGAGCTTTAAGGAACGAAATGACTAGGACGTCACCTAGACAACAACTGTGCCAATACGCCTACAGTCCCGCCGACCGTACGATCGTGCCAATACGCCTGCGATCCACTAATTTTGCTAGCACCGTACTGCCACCAACCAGATAACGATAGCGCCGCTATGCCTGCTATCTATCAACCACTTACTGCTCTTGTCACGAAGTTCGTGTAGGGCAGTTCATTGATGAAATGGGTTGATTGATTGATGATCTTGTATCGTGACTTGAGTGACGTGTCTTGAGGCCCTAGGGCTTCGAGCTACGAAGAGATTTTACAGTGCACGTGACTCGTGCACGTGACCCACGCCTTTAGAGAATACAGATTATCTAACACACCCCCTTAGCTTCGAGCTCTTTAAGGTTAAAGCTAACCACCTTCTTATATCCGTTAATAAGTTAATTAAACCGTAATCTTATCTAAATCCTTCCATCTTGCTCTAATATTGTCCCTTAGGTCCTTTAGTTGCTTCTCCACAGCTAGCCGTTCTTTAATATCTACCATTCCAATTATATTAATAAAGCTTTAAAACCTCTGCTTAGGTAGGGCCTTTATAAGTCTATTAGCAATTATCCCCTTTGTTACTGTTTATTAAAATAGTACTTATCTCCTTGCGTATTCTTAACATAGCTAGTGTTAATAAATATTAACGTATTAGAGCTTTGTAATTAGCTTTACCATATCTTCTATAATTAATTAGAGTATTTAGGTGTTATTATAATTAATAATTAAGGGCTTGTTTAGCCTTAGCGTTATTACTTTAAATAGCCTACTAATAAAGATAGCTTCCTTTACTATCTGTAATAGGGCTAATAACTTAGCTTTTATGCTTAACGTTATAACTATACCCTGCTTATTTGCTCTCTAGGCAATTGGTCCTCTAAATTGCTTTATAATATATCCTTGGAAGCTCTTTCTGTCAACGGAGTTGTCTGTAAATAATGCATTGCTGGCACAGATAAATAATTGCGCTTCTCTTCTACCGTCTCCGTCATCTTATCCTTTATCGCTTATTCCTTTATCTCTCCCTCTACCGTTCATTCCTTCCTTATCTCCTCCATAGTAGATTACTCTGCTCCTCATGCTATATAGGTACTGGATTACTCTATCTGCCGCTTAATAATGCTTTTAGCTAGGGTTCTAATTAAACCTTGCTAGCCGTAATACTACAAAAGTAATATCTGGACGCGTCGTAGTGGCTACATAAAGCATTGAACCCAATTTTCTCTAATATAGCATTATAGAAGCTGCTTCTCTTAATAGGGACATAGGACGGACTAGTAGGTCTATATTGGAGGATAGAAGCGTTAGACGGATCAATTAGTAATTAGTAGGTAGGAGTTCAGATTCTGCTATAGGAGTATCTAGAAGACGCCCTTTAAGATCTATTTTATACTAATTAGCTATCTTCTTAATATAGGCTTTCTAGGATAGCTATAGGAGCCTTTGGCTATAATTATATAGCATATAGATTCCTAGGAACTATTTTAGCTCACTAAAGGTACTTATTTAGTATTCCTTACTTAGCTCCTTAATTGCTTCTTAAGCTTTCTTCTTATCTATCTTTTAGTAGCAGAAGACAATATTATTAACGTAGAAGAAGACGACTATTCTACCTTTTAGCATAATACATGGCTCTTAGGGTACCTTTTTAAAACCCAATTCTATTAGCGAGCTTATGAGATTCTTCTGCTATAATAGTAGTAATTGTTGTAGTCCGTAAAGGACTTTTCTTAAGCGCAGTACTTTATCTTTCTTTCCATTATTAAATCCTGGCGGTAGCTTTATATAGACGACTTCGTCAAGATCGCAATAGATAAACGTATTAACTATATCTATCTATATTGTCTCCAGGTCAAATTTTATAGTAATCGCCATAAGGGTTTGGAAGGTTGTACTGGCTAATATAGTAGCTCTTATAGATAGGTCTCTTAGGGCCTATTAATTTCTATATACTACTAAGCATGCCTTATATTTCTAAAGGAATCCATACTTATCTATCTTGTAGATAAATACCCATATTAAGCTAAGGATCTACTATCCCTTTGCATACTTCTTATCTATTTTCTAAAATAACCTTATTTAATAATAAGATTATAGATGGGCTCTTTAAGCCTCTTAGAACTAATCTTAAAGAGGGTGCGTATTAAGGTCGCAGATTAACTAAGGTAGCGGAGGTAAGTTCTTCCTATATAGTCTAACATCGCATATTCTACCTAAGTTTAACTTATTATTATTAAGTCAACTATTAAGGTTAAACTCCCTTTCTGCTAAGAAGGCGCCGTAATAGGCTAAAGTAATCCTTTTAGTAATAAAGTCTTTAAACCTATAATTACAGGCTTCCTTAAACGAGTCTTTAACCAAGTTGTTAAACATCCCCTAAGTATAAAACCCATCTCCTACTTAACTAACAATGTCCTAATTAGTACCTTATACATCTAACTTTATAGAATACTTAATATAAAAGGCATATGGAGATTCTTCGTCTTCTTTTATTAGAGGTGGCGTATAATACGCATCTTTAAGAGCTCTTGCAAGGTTAAAATCTACTAACTTATTAAAGGCTTAAACTAGCTTATTATTAACGTTATTGTTTTCCTCTTAAATTAATGGTTTAAATACTTCTTTATTATCTTCTAGAAGGACCTTATTCTTAGTCTAAGTATTAGGGAGTTAAATCTTCTTAATTAGCATATCTAATTTAGCGTGTAGATCCTTTAAGATGTCTGTTTATTTGCCATTAAAGAATATCTTTTTATTAAAGATAACGTCCCTAATAGAGATAATAATACCCTTATATATGATCTAGATCCTATAGATATTAGTAGAGTTATAGCTAATAAAGTAGCCAATATAGGCTCATGGATCTAGCTTACTTAGCCTTTTCTTCTTTAGCTGGGCGTCTAATATTATTACATACGCCCTACAGCCGTAGGCTTTTAGGTGCGCTAGTTACGGCTTTCTTAATCTCCTATTAGCTAGAAAGGTATAGAACCTCTTATATAGCGATTTCCATCTATTACTTTCTCATAGCGTTTAATCTCAAAGGTAGACTATATAGTTAACAATCTCGTTCTATAGATTATATAGTAAATTAGTAGCAATTCTTATTACTTATGCTCTCTTAATAATCACACCCCCTAAGCGTTTGGCGGTACCACTTTAAGCTTAGGTATATAGCGCTAAAGGCTTAAATATAATCCCTTAAGTCCATAGCTATTTAAGGGTTCTCTTTCTCCCTAGCTCGTTATCTAATCTAATGGTGTTAACCTTAAGGTTATACCTTAGATAGATCCATTAGATGAAATCTTTAAGCACTTATAGTGTCTCCTTCTCTTTGCCGTACATTATTATAAAGTACAGGAAGGATCTTCCTAAGAAAGTATTATAGATAAGTATAACTTATATAAATCTGTTATGCGCTTTCTTAAGGTCAGTCCAGTTAATATAGAGGTTAAGACAGGGTTTATTAATATTCTGTTCTAAGAACCTTCATAAGACCTAATGCTTGATTTTAGTAAGACTATAGTATTAATATTCCGTTGTCTTAGGGCCTTAAAGCTTAACTCCTAGGGCGTTAATACCTAAATAATAAAGGCTTATAGGTCCTAGATGACCTAGACGCAGATACTATAGTTATATATTACCTTTCGCATCTAGATAAATGTCTTTTAACGATATTCTGCGCTTCCGTTAACGGCGTAGTAGTTAGCTTAAATTAAAAGCTAATTTTAGGCTTCCTAATTGGACATACTTAATAGTCTATTATCTGTAACGTTCTTCTATTTAATATAGGATTGTGTTATCCTTCCAAACTAGAAGATTGTTGTCTCCTTTATTATCCTAGTAGTACCCTTGTTTTTAAAGTAGATAGAACAACACTAGATTTATATTAAAGTCCGTATAAAAGGCAACGTCCTTAAGACGTAGGATTCCCTTACTCTTGTCTGGTTTTGTAACTTAGATAGTAACATCGCCGTAACCTAGTATAGGCACTTCTAAGCTGCCGGCGATAACATATTTATATCTTAGAGCTTTCCTAAAGTTATAGAATCGAGAGAGATTATTAAAGATATAGAGAGTGGTTCCTAAGTTAAGAATAGTTAATAGCTTTAGTAGATGGAGTTAACCAGTATAATATAATTCTAGAAATATCGCATTAGCTTCTCTTTTAATCTTAACTATCTTCTAGCTCTTATCCTGTCGTTATTAAGCTTTATCAGCCTTTAATTTCTTAAGCTTAAGTTATTCTATTTAGGCAGCTAGATTCTTGTCTTGCTCTACCTTTATAAGTACCCTTTTTATATATATACCTACGGCTTTAAATCCCTTAAGCCTCTTGCTCTTAAACAGATACCAATAGTTAAAAAGGGTATATCCCCTTATATCGCATACCAGGTATTTAAGGTTCTTCGACCTTTTAGAAGACGTCTCTTTAGTTAAATTTATACCTGCCCTTTTTCGGCTACAAGATAAGCTATTCCCTCTTCCCTTTTAGACTTTAGTAGTTAGGATATCCTCTTCAGGTTCTCCTGCGTAGTCTATGTTAAATACATTCCCTCTTACCATTATAGGTACGGCTTTGGAAAGGTTTTAGAATGCTTCTTATAGCTCTATTACTACTTTACGGTATTCTAATAAGAGAGCCTTTTTGGTATTATTTGCCTATTTCGTGTACAGAATAAAATTGGTTTTGCTTATAGGTCGTATTGCATTTATAAGGTCTATTAGCCAGATCCTATTAGTTATCTATAGAAGATTATACTTCTTGGCTATCTTTATCGCATACTCCCATTAGTTAAGCTACTAGGTAACCTTCGTCTGTTTAAGTCCCTTAAGTAATTTAGTATACTACAGTTGTACCTTTCTCATCATAAAGTTCTTTAAGGGCTTAGTGTCTTCTTTTAACCAAATTAGCCATTCCTTAACTATAAGGGAAGGGTTAAGCAGTAGCTTCTTCTAGATTAATATTATGGACGTAATCTAGGTGTATATCTATTGTAGATACTCTTCCTGTTTTAGGAAGTACTTTATGTCCTAGTTATAGTATTGTTTACTATTCTCGTACGCTTTCTGTTAATTCATCGAGAGTTATATATATAAGGTTGCATTCTTATTATAATCTATAACTTCTGGATAGGCTGGTTCCTATAGTAGAGCTCATTAAGGTACTACATTGTCTAGGTTAACGTGGGCCCAAATTCGTTTATCTATAAGGGCTTATAGTTGCCAGATATATTACTTCCAGTCTTCTAGTTTATTAAGGATGATTGTAATCAACGAACTTAATATTAGTAGAGTTATTTAACTAATAGGCAAAGGAGGAATTGAGATAGTATTTTATTATTAGGATTGTCCTTATTAACAGGATCGTCCTTTAACGATTAAAGTGTCAGAGTCTTGTAGAATCTTATGGAATCTTATGGAATCTCATGGAATCTCGCCCTGTAACACTTAAGGTAGGTTTTCTATCAGAGTCTGCGTCTTAATGATAAGGTGTTAGAGTCTGACGATAAGGTAGTATTTCTTTAAATAATTAAGTAATAGCTGAATAGCTTCTTAAGTCGGCGGACCAGGCTTATAACTATCACGAAGTTCGTGTAGGGCAGTTCATTGATGAAATGGGTTAATTAATTGATAATCTTATATCGTGACTTGAGTAACGTGTCTTAAGGCCCTAGGGCTTCGAGCTATGAAGAGATTTTACAGTGCACGTGCTCTGTGCACGTGACCTACGCCTTTAGAGAATACAGATTATCTAACAGCTCTGCTTACAGCTGGACTAATACCCTAATACGGTACTGTAGCCAATTAACTCCTACTGCTCTGCCTATAGCATTCCAACTAACTCTCGCTGCTCTCCCCGCAGTAAATAATAACAACTATACAAGGGGTTAAGCACCTAAGGATAAAGCTTAAGGGCAAGCTTTTTTGAAGGGGGGGTAATGTTGCGGCACTGATGTGCGTAACCTGGATAGGGCCTAGTCAGGGGGTTCGCTTACGTCTTGGCTCCATATATATAGACATATCCTTTCCACGACCTTCTTCTACTCCTCATCTTAATATCCAAGTCCATAGACATTCCAATTGTACAGGCTTGCATACGTTCTTTACAGCGCTTATACCTCGATTGACTAAGTCGCTGTGACATATAAGAGGTAGCGGCGGAATTTCGCGAGTCGTAGAGCTATTTTTTAAAGGTTGCAATAAGCTTATATAGAACGTTAGGTGTATTTTTATCTTAGTTATCAGTTTAAGCTTATAGGCGTATAGGCTTAGTTTCTTCTTAATTTAGTATAGGCCTACAAACTTCTAATTAAGTTTCTTTAAGGGCTATTAAGTTTATAGGATTTGTATATTTAGGTAAACCATATTACCTTCCTTAAAGTCCTATACGGAAGCTTGTCCTTTATTTATATACTGTTCCTATACCATTTAAGTGTATATTAATTTACTTTATAATAGTTCCATTAACTGCTTTATTTAATTAGCGAAATTATATACATTAATTCACTAGATCCGTTTAATTGTGGGTCCTGTTATATTAATTTTAGGTTATAGTTTAAATCTAAGTTAAGAGTTTTATCTATAGGTCGCATAGAACAGCATTACGCCTATTAATATATTTATTATATTATTCGCAGTCAACTTAGCTAAAGGCAGCTATTTTTCCCAGTCGTCTTGCGGGTGGGAGTAGTATATTTATAAGTATTATTCTATAATCGCGTTCACAATTTCGGTTTAACTATCTATCTCTAAATAAAATATAGTTAAGAGTTATATTTAAATACTTAATTGTTTATATAGAGCTTGCCAGAAGTCTAAAACAAACTAACTTCTATAGTTAGATATTATTAAGTTAGGAAGTCTATATAGCTTAAAAACGTACTTAATAAAATATTTAGCTACTAATATTGCATTAATTAAGTCTATGGGAATTATATATCGCATTTTTATAAGGCGGTTAATAACTACTATAATATTTATAAACCTATTACTATTAACGTGGTTCATTGTAATGGTGCTAGAGCGCGTTACCTACTACTTTCTAGGCATTCTGCCAAATTCTGCCATATTCTGCCGATACTACTTATAGAGCCAACCAATTAGGATTTTCTATCCCCGGGATAGAAAATCGCTATTGGCTCGCTTACTACTAGCGCCTTAGCGACCCCTTTGTATCTTAATAGTCTCTAACAGCCTTCTTCTTCTCCTTAGCTTAGTATTCTTATATAGTAGCAATCTATAAGCTTTGGCTTAGAAGCATTTATATAAGCCCGTTATATTATACTAAGCTCTCCCTATATTACCTAGGGAGGCCTTAATAATATCCCACCCTAAAAGAAGACCTTTGTCTGCAACAACGTATTAACACATTATACTTAAACACTAAAAAAACTTATACTACTACGTCTGGGAAGGCCTTAATAATATCCCACTTTTATAGGACAGACTGTACTTAACCTACACTCCAGAATTAAAAACCCAAATTATATAATTCTAACAAACCTTAGGAAGCTAATAATGGTACCTAAAGCGAGCTTATCTAAAAGACCTGCCTCTACCTAAGAGGAACACAAGATCTAGTTAGGATTAGAAATTAAAGATAATAACAACGTTATAGATATACACGGGCAGATTTATACCCTTGCAGCTAATTAGAAGGTTAATTGTCTTTAAGCCTAAAGTATATAGGAGACTCTAAGGGAGATCCTAGAAAGCATTACTGCCTTATAAAATAGCCTAGCCTCCCCTTTTGTTAGGCCATAGAGACGCACTAGCCGTAACCGGCTTAGCGCAGGCGAGGCGCAGGCAAGACGCCTACAAAACGTAGTCGCCCCACATTAGAGAATAGCAGAATTCAGTTCTATAGTTCTACTTCATTAAGAACTAGATACTTATTTGCATTCCATTACTATTGTTATATTACTACATACCCTAAGGACCTTGGCGTCCTAACAGTTCTAAATTATTATCCCTTTTTAGGGGTAGTGGCCCAACAACACTACGGTCTGCTAAGGCCACGACTACATAGCGGCAACCCTCTATTAAGAAGACGACCTATATTTATTAACTATATCGCAGCCTATCGACCTAATGGCGAGACGCGGGCGTAATACCAGCGCAGTACGTAATACTAGCGCAGTGCGTAGTACCGAGTCTAGGGAACGGCCCTAGGATAACGCGGGTGGACCCACGTCCTAGATAGAACCGGAAGTCACGGGCGAAGGGGATATACAGGAAGAAATACAACGGCTAGAGAACAAGAAGTTACAACTCCTAGAGCAAAGAAAACTACAGTTACTTAGGGAAGAGGTGGAAGTGCTAAGACGGCGTTAACACGGTAAGGCAATATTAACTTCCGTTCCTAACCCATCTCTGCAACCTTAAACCATCCCATTAGAGTACTTGGATGGTAGCCAGATGCGTCCAAACCTTAAGCGGAGGGCTACTGATATAATAGGCGCTCCGTTAAAACGGGCCGTTAAAATAGAGAAGATTGCTCTGTATTACGGCAAGAGTATTCAAGAGCACTAAGACTTCCGCAATAGCTTAAAGCTAGCGTTCCGCCTAGAGCATAACGGCTTCGCGGATAAGGATACCAAAGTCGCGTTTACTATACAATATATAAAGGGGACCAACCGAACCCTTTAGCTATAGTACAAAGATAACTATCTAAACACGTAGTTCACCTAAAAGGAGCTTATAGAATTCTTACTTAATTAGATTAAAAGTCCTATTAATTAAGAACTCTATATAGCCCTAATATATATAAGGGCAACGCAGCGAACTAATTAACCTATAAACGAGTTTGCTGCTTACCTAACCACCTTAGAAGCGCAAATTAATTCTCCTTATAATGCAAAGCATCTAATAATACATCTGTTTGCGAAACTGCGGCTAGAGCTACGGCTTGCTATTACTAACTATTAAGAATTCCCTTAAACTTAAGACCAGCTAGTTTCCCTAGCTGCCCTATTAAAGGAAAACTAGAAGAGCGCAAGCGCCCCATAGGGTAGAAGCAATAGACGCGCCGCGAACTTAAATACAAAGACCACCCAGTTAGGTAACTTAGGGAAAGCGGACTCCAAAACCACCGCCAGCGACTTAACGGCGGGGCGAAGCAATACCGCTAGGGGTTTAACTCAGCCTAAAGGAAACTGCTTAAAATGTAGGCAGCTAGGACATTGGTAGCGACAATATAAAGAGTAGCTACGGAATTAACCACCACCTAGCAGCGTAAACGCTACCTCTATACTAGGAAAAGACAAGCGCCCTCGGACCCCCTTATAGCCGTAGGGTGCAAGCTCCCACTAAATTGTAAAAAAGCTATTACTATCTTAGGTAAAGTCCTCCTAAAGAAGACCTGGAAGGAGACCTTAGTAATGCTTAATATTGGTGCCGAAGTAAATATAGTTAACCAGCGATTTGCTATGGAGTGCAACTTCAAGATAACAGCAGCTTGCCGGTCCTCCTCCCGCAGTTAAAGGAAGTTAGCGATGTCTTCTCCTATAAGGAAGCAGGAAAGCTACCCTAACACCACTAGGGCGACCATACTATTGACCTAGAAAAGGGACAGGAGGCCCTATATAGGCCGCTCTATAACCTCTTAGCCAAGGAGCTGGAAGTCCTAAGGGAGTACTTAGACGACGCCTTAGCTAAAGGCTAGATCCGACCAAGTACTAGTCCCATAGGGGCACCTATCCTCTTCGTACCTAAAAAGGATAGGAAGTTGCGGCTCTATGTAGACTATAGAGGCCTTAATAAGGTGACAATCAAGAATTGTCTTATACTACCATTAATTAGTAAGACCTTAGACCGCTTAGTAGGTTCCAATATCTTTACTAAGCTAGACCTAACGCATGCGTATTACCGCCTTCGTATCCATCGTGGCGATAAGTGGAAGACAGCATTCCACACGCGCTACAGCCACTTTAAGTACTTAGTTTTGCCTTTTAGGCTAACCAACAAACCAATAACCTTTTAGGGCTACATTAATCAGGCCTTATTAGGACTGGTAGACGTCTTCTATATAGTCTACTTTAATAATATTCTGATTTTCTCTAAAAATCTAAAGGAACATTAGCGCCACGTAGTAGAAGTGCTGTATAGGTTATAACAATACCAACTATATACAAACCTCAAGAAGTGCAAGTTTGGCGTATAGGAGATTAAGTTCCTAAGATACATTATTAGCTCCAAAGGCGTAGCAATAGATCCTAGCTAGGTAGAAGCTATTACCAAGTAGGAGAGCCCTCGATCTTATAGGGATATCCAGGTCTTTCTAGGTTTTGCCAACTTCTATTATCAGTTTATCTATAAATACTCTACCATTATAAAGCCTATTACTAATCTCCTAAAAGGAGCAAAGAACGGCCACAAAGCTAGGCCTTTTAATTGGCCAGAGGAGGTAGAGTAGGCAATGCGCTGGCTCTACGACGCCTTCACAACGGCGCCGCTCCTGCGACACTACACACTGGGCCTACCAACTCGGTTGGAGACGGATGCCTTAATACAAGGCCTAGCAGCAATCATATCATAGCTGTTTAAAGACGGCCTTTGGCATCCAATAGCCTTTTAGTCTAGGAAGCTTTTGCCAGTAGAGCGCAACTATAAAACCTATAATTAAGAGCTACTAGCTATCGTAGAGGCTTTTAAGCATTAGAGATACTATATTAAGGGGCTATTAAGCCACCTAGAAGTACTCTTAGATCATAACAATCTAAAGGGTTTTATAAAAGTAAAAGCCCTTAATAGACGGCAAGCCAGATAGGCTATAACACTGGCTGCCTATAACTTTATTATTAAGTATAGGGCGGGAAAAACGAACCCCACAGATACGCCGTCAAGGCAACCCCTAGGCGCAGGGGGTCCGCCAGAAAAAAACACTATACTACCACTACTCCAAAGGACTTTGGGAATGCAGGGCCACCAACTCAAAGTAAAAGTCCCATCAGGTATACAGAAAAGCGAGCTTTCTATAGAGGTGTCGCTTTTACGGCTACAGGCCGGCGACCCAACAGAGGTACGCCTAGGCAATATAGCATTACGTTTTAACTAGGCAACCTACACGCATGCCATTAAGCAGCATATAATAAGGACCCAAGTCAGAGAAGCAAGTGCTTAAGAGAGTGCTTACAAGTCTAGTACGGAAACAGTTGTTAAGCTTATTAAAGAACTTCAAACCACAAATAACCTTGTGCTGCAAAAGCGCAGCGACAGCTTAGATACGGCGAGACGCCATTAACACGCCCGCTTAAAGCCAGTGTGGCAGTTTAATTCCGCTGAACTACTTTATCACCGTAGGAGGCTATATATGCCCCCAGACCCAGCAGTTTATATAGAACTCCTATAGATCCACCACAATAATACCCTAGCCGGCCACTTTAGTAAAAAAAAGACCTTAGATCTACTCTTACGCAAGTACTACTAGCCCAGTATAACTATGGACGTTATAAGCTATATCTCTACCTATAATCTATGCTAGCGTATGCGTGCGCCTTAATATTACCCTTATAGCGAGCTCCAAGCGCTGCCTTGCCCAGGTCAGCCGTGGTAGGAGATTATAATAGACTTTATTACAGGCCTACCGCCTAGCAGACGAGGCAATAAGGTGTATAACGCAATATACATAATAGTCAACCGCTATACTAAGATGGCCTTGTATCTACCTATAGTAAAAACTATTACTGTAACCAAGCTTGCGGATCTCTTTCTTAATAAAGTAGTACGCCATTTTAGAGCCCCTAGAGGGATTATATCTAATCACAGCAGTATCTTCACCAGCGAGTTCTGGTTAGAGCTATACTTTGCTACAAAGATAAAATATAGGCTAAGTACGGCCTTTTACCTACAAATAGACGGGTAAACAGAACGCTAGAACCAAACCCTAGAGTACTACCTCTATATATTCTATAACAAAAAGCAAAGCAATTAGGCAGGCCTACTACTACTAGCTAAATTCGCCTATAATAATACTAAATATAGCACAATAGGCATGAGCCCGTTTTATACCTACTATAGGTTTCACCCGCGTCTAGAATACAAGGTTAAGGCAGATAATAGTCATTCTATTCTAGCCGCCTTAGAGCGGATTAAAAGAATATCCCTTAAACGCAAAGCGCTAGCGAAACGCTAGGAACACGCTGCTAAGACATAGGCGAAATACTATAATCATTATTACTAACTATAGGCATACAAAGTAGGGGATCTAGTCCTGCTATTAACTAAAAACCTTAAACTAAAAAGGCTAAGTAAGAAGCTTATAGCACACTTTATTAGACCTTTTAGTATAGCCGAACCAGTTAGAAAGTAAACATACCAGCTATATCTACCTACGTCTTACCGTATCTATCTAGTGTTCCATATTAGCTTGCTAGAGCCATATAAACAATATAAGGGCACTACTAGAGACCCTTTACTAGGGCCTATTAAGCTAGACGATAAAGAGGACCAAAAGGACCGGTATAAGATAGAAGAAGTATATAGAAGGAAAGGATGTAACCAGACCCTACAGTACCTAGTTAAGTAGAAAGGCTAGCCAAAAGAATACAATAAATAGGTCCCAGCGGAGGACATTAATAAGGATGTAAAGGAGACGTATAATAGTTACTTTACCCTAAGGGGTAAACGGAAAAGAAAGTAGTAAGAGAACTAGAACAATTAAATTATAACTAGGATTACGCCCCGCCAATAGGGCGACAACAGAACGACAGTAAAGCAACGGCAGAACGCCAATAGAAATATAAATATACTACAGCTCCATTAAGTCCCCCCTCTCTTTACCTCCTTCCTCTTCCTCCTCCTTCTCTCCCTCCTTATCCTCCTCCTCTCCCTCCTCCTTATCCTCCTTATCCTCCTTACCCTTATCCTCCTCCTCATCCCTTACAATGGGAGGCATATTGGCCTACAAGCACTGTTAGCATACGCTACGCCAGCGAAACACCTGCGTTATAATATATACTAAAGCACGCATTACGTCAAGGATCCCTTTAAGGGTATAACGGATGGCCTACAATTCCTGCACTTAGAGCAGGGGAAAGTCTTCGCCCTTTAGGCGCTGGCGGAGACCGTGCTTAGCACTAGCGCGCACTAAGGCCTTAATATCCTTTATAAAGGATTTCTAGGCGGCAGCGACGCGAGTGTCAAGGTTAGCCGTATCCCTACTAGTAACCCGGCGGCGTTTAGCCCTGTCAATAAGGGCGAGCAGCTCGTTTAGGCGGCTATAGAAGGCCTTAGGGACCTAGTCTTATTAGCTATTAGAACATAAACCAACGCATATAGACTTACTGCTTGGCACAACTTATTCAGTCATTAGTAGTAACCGTAATTGCGGTTAGCCTGCTTGCCACAGGTAGCCCACCCAGTAGTGGCCACACGCTTGGCGCAGCAGAGGCAGATAGGTTCCAGCAAGGCTAGGGGAGCAGCTTACAAGCGGCGCAGGAGCTTAGACAACGTCTAGTAGGATTAGCGACAGCTATAAGCAGGCGTAGAGAATACTTATAGAAGGCTTACCAGTAGGCAAACTAGCGGCGTAACGCTTGCAATTTATAATTAAGAAGAAATTATAAAGAAGGCGAGTCGCAGGCTAGACAAATCAAAATTAAATAGGAAGGGAAATCTAGTGTCCTACCTTAGGGGGGACTCCTACCTTTATAGGTCTCTATAAGGCCCTAGCGTCCTATTGTCTTATTATCCTATTGTCCCATTATCTGATTCACTTAAATTTGGTTACACACTTCTTATTCAGCGAAGGACAATAATAGCGCTCCTATTATACAATAGCATCGGCTGAGGACAGCCGCTTAAGAAGGGGGGGGCAATTATTAGGCCATAGAGACGCACTGGCCGTAACCAGCTTAGCGCAGGCAAGGCGCAGGCAAGACGCCTACAAAACGTAGTCGCCCCGCATCAGAGAACAGCAGAATTCAGTTCTACAGTTCTACTTCATCAAGAACCAGATACTTATTTGCATTCCGTTACTGTTATCACGTTACTACATACCCTAA
>Ga0307507_10004444_pt1 | contig 24871 bp, 8 predicted proteins | sample 7_EM_MG_FD_207223 | JGI IMG/M metagenome (GOLD analysis project Ga0307507, IMG submission 207223) | Populus trichocarpa ectomycorrhiza microbial communities from riparian zone in the Pacific Northwest, United States - 7_EM | ecosystem: Host-associated > Plants > Roots > Unclassified | place...
TACTAACCCTACTCCTAAGGATAAGGCATAGTGGCTTTTTAGATTAGGCATTTGGGATTTATTCTTATACATAGTAGCAATTAAGTACCTTAATTAGGTGCTTAGGAAGGCCTTAGAAGGCTTTTAGAAAGGGCTTAAGAGCCCTAGAAACAATATTCCTAATATAGATTAATAAATGGGAATGCAATTCTAGCAAAATGCCCTATCAACTCTATACTATGTATGTAAAAAGGCTAAGGACCTATCCTGCCTTAGGCCGTAGCCCTAATCCTTATGGTTTCTGGAGCCTGTCCGTTCTATATCCAATTTGACCTATTTACTCTTTAAGGCCTTTTGCGGCCTACTACAAGCTTTCTTTATAGGTTACAATAACACTATAGTATTAGAGCGCTTTCTATAATTTATAGATTATGGACCTTAGTCCTAATATTCTTTTAGAATATCTTCGCAATAATTAAGGTAATCCTCTGGTTCCTATATAGAGTCCTCAGCGGGCTAGCCTAGCTATTTAACTTTATATTAAAGCTTGTTCTTAACAGACTTATAGTATAGTATAACTTTAACCTCGTACCACTCGCCCACTACCTTAGGGTGTTTAATTGGGCTTAGACAGAAGTTCTTTTCCGGTAGTAGTCTATGCCATGGCTCTAGTAGGTTTACGTAAAACACTAGATGCATATAGGCCATAAATAGGGGTAGCTAGAGACGGTAGGCTAGCTTACCAATTTATTCCTTAACTTAGAAGGGACCTAGGTATCTTATATTAAGCTTCTTTAATAGTTAACGGGTCTTAATATTTGTTAAACATAATAGAACCTTATCACCTACTCCGAAATGCTTATCCTAGTGTTTGTGGTTGTACCAGAGTCTTTACTGCTCTTAGGCATTTTATAGGCTCTGCTTTATATGCTTCTATTGCTCTTCCTATTTCTAGAGGTATCCTTATACTCTCCGGTGGATGTCCTTTAACTTCCCAGTAGGATCCCATAATTGATTATACGGCCTTAGCCAGTAATCGCTGGGTATACTATTAAACCCAAATAGTTGGACGCCATAGGCAATCTAGATTGGTGTATACTTATACAATACGTGTTACTTTAAGTTATAGGCATACTCTGTGTACGGAAGTAGTTCGCACTAATTGTCTTGCTAGTAGTTTAAATACATTTGCAGATAAGACTCCAGTTCCTAGTTCTAGCGTTCTATTTACCCGTCCGTTTGTGGATGGAAAGCTGTACTATAACGGTGGTCTATCTTTAAATGAAAGCATAAATCCGACCAGTACTGGCTTGTAAAGACGCTGCCCCTATTAGTAATAATAGAGTGCAGCTGGTCTACTTTAAAAAAGCATTTCTCCTTAATTAAGCTGGTAAGCGCTTGTGCGTTAATTGTCTTGTTAACGGGAAGGTATTGGATATACTTTAAAAACCTATTAATAAGTACGAGAACCAAATCGTATGTTCGTCCTTAGCTATCTTTGGATAGTAGGAGATCCATAATAAAGTCCATGGCGTAATATTGCTATGGCTCACTAGCGGGGGGAACTAATTTAAGTAGACCCTATAGCTTGTGCCTACGGATCTTATATACTTGACACTTCTTACAATGGCTAATGTACTCCTTTGCTTCCTGCTTAAGCTTTAGCTAATAGTATTTGCGCTAAAGTAATTCCACTATTTTGGCTTAACCATAGTGGCCGCCTAGAGGATTATTGTAATTCTTTATAAGAATCTTCTGCCGTAGATTTACTTCTGGTGGCACCCAAACCTTGCCATTTCTACATAGTAGGCCCATTGGGTCCAGTTCCTAATTTTAGCGCCTTGTAGCTTCCTTTCCATTACGTTTCCGGTCTACTTCCGCATTAAAGATGGCATAGGAAGCGTCCCTCTATTGTACCTTATGGATGAGATCCGTTAACCTTTTGGATAGTTCCTGTATAAAAGCTATTTCGTCCTATACTGCTCCAAGTATAAGACTAGATGGTACTATAGATCTTATAACTCTTTAATGCGCGTGCGTTAGGAAGGCCGCTATGAGGTTAAAGTCCTTTAGTTATTATAGGGCTCTGAGTTCCAATTGCTCTATGGCTTCGCTATTGGTTTAAGAGGATAGCTCAGCAATTAGGGGTGATATATTACTAGGTTCTAAGAATATGTTAGGGACGTCCTGTCTAGGTATATTTGGACCCTTAACGGCAACGGACCAGGTGCCAGCCGGAACGTCAGTAGAGACTAATAGGGTTTGCACCGCCTGAGACTTAGTATATAGAGCTGTGGGTGCTTAAGCATCCTATACCCGGAGCTTGTTCTGCAATGTAGGGAGTAAGATATCTATTATCTATTTTCCTTCTCCTGTTTTAAAGCCTTTGGCATAGTCTGGCCGTTATGACAGTCTATTAGCAGGGTTGTTCTCCCCTAGCTTATATTTAATCTTAAAATTAAATTATGTAAGCTTCTCTACCTATCTAGCTTATTAAGGTGTAAGCTCCTTCGTAGTTATAAAGTAGCGTAGATTGTAATAATCTGAGAGTATATAAGTAGTATGGCTTGCGTGTTTAAGGTAATGTCGCTACTATTTAAAGCAGTTAACTATGGCTAGCAGTTCCTTATTATGGGTATAATACCTAACTTTAGGCCCCTAGAATTTTCTGCTGTAGAATGCTACTGGTCTCTAGTAGAGCTAGATAGCGTCCGGATCCCTATTAGGTTGTAGTAGGATACCTATAAGGGCAAAATTTAATGCATTAGTAATTATTATTAATGGCTAATCTAGGTTAAAATGCCGTAGCAATAGAGCTTCTATAAACTTTTTTTGTAGTTCCTAAAAGGCCTCCTAAACCTTTTCAGGCCATAACCATGGTTTATACTATTTAGTTAGTCCCTTCTTGGTTTTCTTCTTTCCTGCCTTTAAGCTTTTTGCTCCTTGGGCCGGGTCTTAGGAAGCTTCTGTAATATAGTTAAATAGGTATTAGGCGATGTCCGAGTAGTTATAGATAAAGCGCCTATAGAAATTGGTAAAGCCTAGGAACACTTAAACATCCTAGTAGCTCTCTAGCTCTGGCTACTCTTAGATCGTTTATACCCGTACTAGGTCCATAACTACGCCTATAGGCGTTATAATATAACCCAGGAACTCGACCTGCTTAGTATTAAAGGTACACTTTAACGCCTTAGTATAGAGGCCCTAATTATCCAAACGTTCTAGCACTTGGCGGATATATTGCTTATACTAATCTTCGTCTTCTAAGTAGATTAGGATGTTATCTAAATAAATAACGTATATACGGTTAACTAGTCCCCCTAAGGCTCTGTAAATATACAATTGGAATATTATAGGCACATTAGCTAGCCCAAAAGGCATCACTATATACTTAAAGTGGCCGTATTAGGTCTTAAAAGCGGTCTTCTACTTATTCCCTTCTTTAATACGGAGCCTATAATAGGCGTCTTGTAGGTCCAGCTTTATAAAGATCTTCGCCCTAAATAGTTAATCCAGCATTTCACTAACCAGTAGTAGTGGGTAATGGTTCTTAATTGTAACTTTATTAAGACCGCGATAGTCTATATATAGCCTTATAGTTCCATCTAGTTTTGGGATAAAGAGGATTAGTACACCTACTAGCGACTTACTGGGCCAGATCCATCCCTTTTCCTATACACTATTAAGGTATTCCCGCAGGATCTCAAGCTCTTTGCGAGAGAGGTTGTAAATAGGAAGGTTTAGGGGTTATTTACCCTCTTTTAGATTAATTACATGATTGTATTCCGAGTTCTACGCTATAACTTTGGCTTACCTGCCTAAGAATACCCTTAGTAAGTCCCTTAGGCCTAATAGAATATTTGACAGATTGGGGTCGCGTTTGTCCTCTATATCGTCGTTAGGTAGGTCCCGGAGCTCCCTTAGGATGCCCGCGGGCAGCGTTACGCGCTATAGTAGTTACTCGTACATAGTTGCTACCGTACGTTAAACCGTTTTATGCGGTAGCCAATGGAGGGTAGGGAATTCTTTAACGTAGCGTTTAAGGTGCCGTAGTATATTTTCCGTATATTACTTGAGCCAGAGTAATCTATGGCGGTAGAAGTATCTCGTAAGATCTTTAAGATCGCCGCCTCCCTATAGTATCTCCGCGACCTATCCGGCAGCTCCCCGTAGGGTCTCCGTTATAGAGGGGTTATTACCTATGCTAGGCTCTATACCTATCTTGCTATAGAACAGGGGTTCGATCCAATACTCCTTTAGGTGTAAAGTGTATACTATTTTACCTAGAGCTATATCTTCTAGGATATCTTTTAAGCTTATTAATAATATACGCCCTTTTAATTCTTTATTATTTTACTATTTAAAGGCTCCTGTCTTAAAGTGTATCTTAGAATCTACTTCCACAAGCTAAGGGTATCTAAGAATAAGGTTTAGCCTTTAAAGTTAGCCGCCTAGAAGGGTTACGGACCGACTACCTTAGTGCGGTTATGTATGTCGGCCACTAACACTATAAGCTTATGGGCACTGTGTAGTTTAATTTAATGCTTATCTAGGAACCCTGCGATAGGTTTCCGCTACCTTAGCAACAGAATAAGCTTATACTCTTTTACCAAATTATATTATATAAGATTGATTTTGGCGCCGCTATTATATAGTGCTTGGAACTGACGTACCTCACCTATAGGGAGTGCTATTTCCAGCTTAATAGCAATATGGAGAGTCTCTCCTTCCATATCTTGCCCTAGTTGCAGCCGGGAAAGGTCCGCAACTAGGGCTTTTTTTTTTATATTATTAGTGCGTTTTTCGCCCTACTTCTTCTAATAAGATTTGCCTCTGGAGTTTTCTTTTAACTTTTTAGAGTGTTCCCGTAAAGGTGCTAGATAGGTGTTAGGTTGGCCCTAGAAGTCTTTCCTATTACTTAAGGCCCCTAACTTTAACCCTTCTAAAGTTCTCTTTAAGAACGGCTTCTTTAAAGGTTGGGTCTACCCTATATTACTACTAGAGTGCCTGCGCTTCTGGTAACCCCCTAGCCTCCTACTAGAAGAGGTCTGGTTCCTTACCATATCCTTAGCGTTTAGAACCGCTTATTCGAAATCCGCATATGCGGTGATCCGCGGTAGGGCTCCTATACGCTTTATTTTATTACGAATTGCTGGCTTAATTCTAGCCTAGATAAATCCAATCTTCTCCTTTTTATAGACGCTGCCGTCCCTATTTTTAAAGGGCTTTGGATCTATCTGCTAAGCACAAGTTTCTATAAAGTTTATAAACTAGCGGAAGTCTTAACGGTCCAACTATATACCATTCCAGAATTGTTCTGCATTATTGTATTATATAATATACGGATCTTAGGTCCAACCCTTTAGGAAGGTCTGCAGCTATAGCTATATAGTAATTTGCTTTTTATTAAGTTGATTAAGCATAATCTGGTTTAGCGATCAGTTTTTAATCTTGCTAATAATCCACTGTATATGTTCTTTGGTATTATCTCGGATTATTAGTATTTTAAAGAAGTTGTCTACTTTACAAAACCAATCGTCCAACTGTTGGGCGGTGGGTTTGTGACGGAGTTCTAGACTATTAGAGGCCTTAGCCAGTTAGTCTATATCTTTTTTCTATTTGTTATATAGATACCTCTTTAGGTCTTCCATATCTCCTTAGGTAGATACTAGGTAGCCCCTAGGAAGCCTTAGGCCTTAGCTAGGTTATAAAAGATTTTATCCAGCCTAAATTAAGCTCTACTAGATTTAGACTTGCCCCTAGAGGTTTCTAATATATTTATTAGTGGCTCCTTCCCGTATAGCTTCCAAGAGCCTAGCGGCAGCTTCCCAATATCCTCCTTAAAGAAAATCGGTGTAGGGCTCTTAACTTTCCAAATTTGGGCCTAGGGAAGCTCCAGCTATAGAGGTAGTGTTGGCACTAGTAGCTGGTATAGGTTTCCCAATGAGGCTCGGGTCTTGAGTTAATGTTTAGGTTAAGTTACTAAAAGAGGTAGGCCCGCTTGGCTCGTAGGCAGTCTGTGCACTACCACTATGCCAATTATAGGCCGATGGTCCTCCGGGAGGGTTCCGGTTAGATCCCTAATTAGACACGTTGGTATATTCCTCTGGCATTTCTGGCTTAGGGGAAGATCTTAGGGTTACCTCTAGCGCTTAATCTTCCGATTGGCCTAGGTGGGGCCAGAGGGGTTCCAGTTACTTTCCGGCAGCGTTGCGACCGTTATAGAGGGTGTCTGCGTTTTCCTTAGCGGTGACCATAGGTGTGCGAGAGTCTTTGAGCTCCTGGTGCATCTAGGTATTAGGGCTCATTCGGCTATCTTGCCTAGAGGTTTGTATTATTGCAATCTCTTATTATCGGAGGGACCTTCCTGCTTTGGCGCGACGGCTTTCCATAAAGTATCCGTGGAGTTTCCGTTCAGGTCGTTGCGAGATTTTAAGGGAGAAATAGTAGGTGTAAACAAAATATAAACACACAATCTGGTTCTTAAAGCCAGCTGCCCTTCCAAAAAAGAGTAGGAAGGATTCGAATGTGAGGGGAACTTGTAGACAGGGGGCTATAAGGACACGATTGTGGAACAAGATAGATTAGTGAGAGAGACAAATCCTTAAGGAGGTAAGGCCTTGAGGATCGTAGAGACTATATACTACGGGCACGTGCCTCCGGCACGTGACCGACAGACGTCTAAGGGGTGTCTGGGGGTTGTCCTGAGGGCAACCCAAGGTGACCGCAATAATATCCCTTACAGTACTAGTCTGTTAGGGCCAGTGGTATTGTTAACAGCTTTTACGGCTATCTATAAAGCCAGTTCCTTTTAGATATTCTTACACTTGTCCATAATAATCTAGTAAGCTCTCTATAGAGCTGGGTAAGCTCGCTTAATAAGCCCAACAGACTAATACGCCTTAACTGGAATAGCTTTTGTTAAAATAGCCATGGCTATAGCATACTATTGGAATTCCTTGCTGATAAAGTTCCTACTAGCATTATAGGTAATATACTTAGGAGGTCTAAGGTATATATTAATTTAGCAGGTCCGTAAAATGTCCTAAGTATATTTTACGGATATATTTTGCAACCAACGGGTGGCTTAGTAGCAGGTTGCCTCGTTAATTATATATAATACTGGGCTGCTGTTAATATATATAATATCTATATACACTAAGTGGTTAAAATTAAGATCCTTATAAAGGGTGAACTTAAATCGGCCTAGGGAACGTCCGTATTTCTGGTAAAAAAAAGCAGTATTTGGTTAGGTAGTTAATTGCCTTTCTATTAATATTGTCGTGTCTAGAGCGTTCAAAGACTCTATATAGCTTTTCGGCTGATAGGTAGCTAAAACGGCGGTATAGGCGGTGGATTTTAGTACTAGTAAGGTAGCATGGGTTGTAGTTAAAAGATTCCTAAATATAGGTCCGTAATATCTCTCCCTATATAAGGAACGGGTGTCCAAATCGTTATATAATTAGTAGGGTGATATGCTTACTTCCTAGGGCAGTTATAGGGCCAATTACGGTGTCCGTAATATTATTATAGTAAACCTATAACCTATCCATGTCCGTAAGATAGAATAGGAAAGGGGTATCCGCTTTTACTATATGGAAGTTAACTAGGCTAATTAGGGTCTTAACTGCTACTAATCTAATTAATGTGGTTAAGCTAATGCTAAATTAGACGTTTATGGCCCTAGTTTGCATAGTATCAATATCCATATTATTATTTACGGTGGTCTTATATGCAAGGTACTGTCCGTAACCTATAGTAGACTTCTTAGAGGCACCTGTATCAATTATAACACCATAAAATTATTTGGGGGTGTAGCGTTCTGTAGTAATATATGCAAATAAGTCCTGTTCGCGGTCTGTAGCATCCATAATAGGTCTAACGGATGTGCTTACAGGCTAGTTTTTAGGTGCAATTAAGTGTATAAAGGAGCGGTCAGCTAATATAGTCGTAATATTAAAGGCTTAGCTGTCCGTAAAAGGTCTAAAAGTAGTTAAGAACGTCTCTAAGGTCTCCTATTCCTAAGTATCTAAGTTAAAGTTAATTATAAGGGCTTCTATTAACTTGTTAAGAGACTCTTCTACTTCCTCTCCTTTATAGTTTAAGATAAACTGGTTAATCCATCTGTTAAATCTCTTTTTAGACTTATTGCGTTCTTCCTAGGTATGCCTTATAGACCAACATTCTTCTTTACTATATATAAAGCACCTCTGATTAGTTTGTCTGCGGGGGTATACTTTTATATAGGAGTTGCTATGGGGGTTACGGGTAGGACCTGGTTAATATAGGTGCTGCTAGCGGTAGCGGCGGTCTGTAAAGTAGGCATCTAAGTTAGTTTATAGATTTTGTAGGTCTGTAATAAAGGCTTAAGTACTGCCTGGCGGGTTTAAGGCTTTATACGTTATAATAGAGGACTGTAAATTGTTAATAAGGCCAGCTACGGTGTCTGCGGGCTTGTAATAGGCGTATTTGTAGGGTTCTATTTCCTGGCAAGCCGTAATAAGTTTATTGTGTAGGAAGTTGTCCGTTTAAAGCTTAATATTAAGACCATGCTATAGGTGGCGAAGGTCTTTAATAAGGATTTGCAGGTACTCTATAGTTAATTTTTCAGTGTTCTTATCTATTACGGTCCGTAACTTAGTTATATTCTATTGGGTAAGGATATTACGCTTATATTCTGGTCCTTTAAAGTAGTTGCGTGTGGCTTTATATAGCTTATTAAAGGGAACACCAAGGGGGTTGCTCTTAAGGTTAGTATAGTAGTGGTTAAGTACTAGGCCGCGTAGTATGGTAGAGTAGGCTTAGCTAAACTTCTGTTTAGGAATATTAGCCTTCTAACAGAGGTCCGTAAAGATAGTTAGTTTAAAGTTAAAGTTGTTGTTTTTACCGCTGTACTTAGATTCGTTGGTATAGAGCTTAGCTAGGTTGGCTAGCTCCTTGCCATAGGTCTTTACTTAGGTGGTTTGCGGATCTATGACTTAAACGGAAGGGTTTTAGTCCGTATTTTAGTTTGCAGGGGTATTACGGTCCGTAACTTAAGCACCAGGTATGCTTTGGCCCATAAGATTAATTCCAAAACTGCTTAGGTTTATAGGACGAATTTGGTTAAATAGGTTAGGTATAAGGCTAGCAATCCTATTAAGTTTGGAAGAAGCAAAGAGTTCTTTAATAGCTTTAACCTAGTCTAGGATTTCCTCTTTAGTCCATTCCATTTGGTCCTTCTTATATATTATATTGTATAAAGACTGTGCAATAGTAACTTGCTTGTCCCTTTTAACCTATACACCTTGGTAACGTAAAAGGGTTCGTAGGTTACGGATAGTAGTAGGGTTATAGGCCTTAAAAATAGCTTCTATAAAGTCCGCAAAGTCTTCCTGGTATTGCTCCCATAGGTCGTTATTTATAAGCTTGAAATATTCATATTTAAGAACTTTAAATTTAATATAGTTATTAATATTGGTTATGGACGTAAGGTCGACTCCCTGCCTCCACTTTTCTTAACCTTTATTAACTTGCTTGCTTAGGTCTGCCATACTATATAGTGTAGTATAGTGCGTTGCGGGTAGGGAAGGTCTTGTAGTAGTCCGTAAAGGCGGTTAACAGGTCTGTAACGGTTTGTAGGAGGGTAAGGGGTTTCCGTAAGGTCTTATAACGGTCCGTAAAAGTAATTAACAGGTCTATAGTGGTTCGTAGAGGGGTAAGGGGTCTCCGTAAGGGGTCTGAAAAAGAGGTCAGAGGGTGTGGTAGGAATAGGGGTTTAAGGTTTAGAGGTAGATTAAGGGTAGGGGTTCTGTATAGGTCTATATTTGCGTCTATTATACTTCTAGTAAACCGTACTAAGACTTAAATAAGTATACAGAGTTGGTAATAAGTCCGTAATCCCCAACTTCCAACCTTCTAGCAGGTCGTACTAGGAGTCTAAATAGGTGGTCGCTATTGTGTATTACTTGGTGGGAGGTGTTAAGTGATTGCTAATCTATACGCGCTTACTGATCAGTGTTTGTACCAACTTAATAGTACAATTAAGTCGTATCCAGGGGCACGAAATATGTATAGTATCGTATGCTCTTTTAGATGGTGGTGACTATCGATTATATAAAGCAGACTACGTAGTCTATATACTAATGCGCCTCCCCCTTGATTAGTTAGTGCTCTAGGAGTGCACCAGACGCGTAAGCGGGTGGTTGGTGCACCGAACGCGTAAACGCGTGGTTGATGTACCGAACGCTTAAGCACGTGGTTGGTACAACAGGTGCTGTAATTATACAAATCCTTAGGGGTATTTATACGTTTATAAATATAATAGTTTTTAATAAATTATTCTATATTAGATAGGAGTCCCCACTAATAGTAATAAGGCGCTAGTAGTTAGTAGGTCTTATCTTGGCTAGGGTATACTATAAAGACTTAATAGCAGGCTTTATGGATCAGCTCTATTTATAGGTTATTAATATCTAAAACTATAAGCCGTTCTTAATATAAGAGCAGTCCGTCTTCTATTTCTAAATTAGGGTTATTTTTTATAGCTTAGTTACTAAGGGCTTTTAGGGATTTAGTTATACGGTTCGTAATTAGAATACAATTAATTAGTCCTATTAGTTTATCTAGGATCTCTCCTTCTAAGGGTGCTAGCTTATTCCGTTTAGAGCTTAATTCCTTAAAAATATATAAGTTAAGCTATTTAGGATAGAGGAGGGTATATATCCAGTGCTAAGCCTTTAGCTTATCTTATAGATCCACATCCTATTCTCTTTAGGTTAGGGTATTAGCCTTAGAATTCTATCTACTAGGATGGTATATAATTGTAAAGAAGAATTAGGAGAGTATTTTAGCCTACTAGGCCTATTAGCTAGTAAGCTGCTTTATTGTTATAAAATACTTAAAGGCTTTATAATTAGTATAGACCTTAATCTAAGAGTCTATGCTGCTAAACTCTATACGTCACTAGGATAATAATTATATAATAGCCAGCATTTCCTTATTATGTACCTTATAGTTATATTTAGCTAGGGCTATTATCTTTAAAAAGAATATAATATAGTATTACTCGCTATTTAGGTATAGCTATAAGAGAACCCCCGCTACTACTTCGTTAGATATATCCATTTCTAATATTAATTTTAGGTCTAGGTTATAGTAATGGAGAATTAAAGAGAAGATAAGTTGGTTTTTTAATTCCTTAAAGGCTTTTATATAGTTATTATTAAAAATAAAAGGCGTATTATTCCTAGTTAGTTATATAAGAGGCTTAGCTACAACCCTATAATTGTAGATAAACTAATAGTAGAAATTATAAAAGCTAAGAAAGGATTAGATCCCCTTTATAGTATAAAGGAGTTCCTAGTTATAGATTGTCTTAACCTTTTTAGGGCTAACTTTAATTCCTTTTATACTAACAATAAACCTAAGGTACTTTATATATTTCACTCTAAATTTGCATTTCTTAATATTAACTTATAGGTCTATATTCCGCAGCCTCTCTAGGACCTTCTTAATATAAACTTAGTACTTAAGTTTATTATCTAAGTATATAAGAATGTTGTATAGGTATACCGTATAGAATTAATTAAGATATTAAAAAGAACATTATTTATATACTGTTGGTACATAGCTAGCCTATTTATTAGTTTAAAAGAAAGGACTTTATATTTATAAGGACCATAATAGGTATAGAATGTTATTAGATTTTCTAATATATAGTCTATTCCAATTTGGTAAAAAGCTTGGCAGATATTAAGATTAGTAAAGATTTTAGCTTAGCTTAGGTATATAAGGGTCTTGTTAATTAAGGAAAGAGGGTAATAGTCTTTCTAAGTAATGGTGTTTAGTTTTTAATAGTTAATATAGAAATAAATGCCTTTATTAGGCTTCTTTATAAATAGAATAGGGGAAGTAAAAAGGGCCTAACTTAGCTTAATAAACACTTTATAGAGGTTATCGATTAAGTACTACTTTATTACTTTTAGTTACTTTATAGTTTACTAGTAAAGGGGGCTATAGCCTAAAGAGTTATTGGCCTTTAATTAAATCCTATAATTACAGATTTAGTAGGGGGGTAGTATATCTAAAGCTACTTTTAAGAACGCGTCTCTATAGTCTAAAAGGTAAGTAGGGAGAAGGCGATTAACTAGCTCCTTATTAGTTTCCTTTACTAATGTAGGTAATAGGGTTATAACGGTCGGCATAGTTATAATAGTAGGGCACCGCCTTTCTAATTAGGCTTACTGTCTGCCTAATATGGTTTAGAACTTCAAAATTCTGCCAGATGCCTATTTAAACGGTTTAGAATATCAAAACTGTGTATAGACGAAATTTGTTAACTATGCCGACCATTATAACCCTATTACCTACATTATGCGATATATCTATCTTGTATGCCTCTATAAGCTATTATAGAGGCCCTAATAGAGTTATAAGCTCTATGTCTGCCTAGAGCTATAGAGCTTTGCAAAACCTTAGGGGGAGACGTATATAGAGCTCTATATAGAGCTTTTACGGAGCTCTATAAAAGCTCTGCATAAACCTCTATATAAAACGCTATAAAGGCTCTACTTAGAGCTCTATTTAAAGCTTTATTTAAAGCTCTGCTTAAAGCTCTACTTAAAGTCCTAATGTAGGTAATAGGGTTATAACTATTGGTATAGTTATAACGGTTCCTAACAAATTGTAAGGGATATTATTGCGGACACCTTGGGTTGCCCTTAGGATAACCTCCAGACGCCCCTCAGATGGTCGCCGGTCACGTGATAGAGGCATATGCCTATAGTATATAGTCTCTACGATCCCTAAGGCCTCACCTCCTTAAGGATTTGTCTCTCTTACTAATCTATCCTATTCTATAATCGTGTCCTTATAGCCCCCTGTCTATAAAGTCCCCTTATATTTAAATCCTTCCTACTCTATTTTGGAAGGGTAGCTGGCTTTAGGGACTAGATTGTTTATTTATATCTTTTGTTTATATCCACCGTCCTCCCTTAAAATCTCGCGATAACCTAAATAGAAACTCCACAAATACCTTATAGAAAGCCGTTGCGCTAAGGTAGGAAGGTCCCCCTAATAGTAAGAGATTGTAATAATATAAACATCTAGGCAAGACGGTTAAACGAGCCCTAACACCCAGATACACTAAGAGCTTAAAGACTCTTACATACCTATAGTTACTAGCAACGCTAAGGAAAACGCAGACACCCTCTATAACGGTTATAACACTGCTAGAAAGCAACCAGAACCCCTCTAGCCCTATTAAAGCTAATTAGAAGATTAAGCGCTAGAGGCAACCCTAAGATCTTCCCCTAAATTAGGAATGCTAGAGGAATATACTAACGCGCCTAATTAGGAACCTAACCGGAACCCTCCCAAAAGACTACCGGCCTATAATTGGTATAGTGGCGACGTATAGACTGCTTATAAGCTAAGCGGGCCTACTTCTTTAGGTAATCCAACCTAACTACTAACTTAAGCCTTAAGCCTTATAGGGAAACCCATATTAGCTATTGGTACTAATACTACCTCTATAGCCGAAGCTTCCCTAGGTCCAAGGTTAGAAAGTTAAGAGCCCTATACTAATTTTCTCTAGGAAGGATATTGGGAAGCTGCCGCAAGGCTCTTAGAAGCCATATTGGAAGGAGCCACTAATAAACACATTAGAAACCTCTAGGGGTAGGTTTAAATCTGGTAGAGCTTAATCTAGGCTAAATAAAATCTTTTATAACCTGGCTAAGGCTAAGGGCCTTCTAGGGGCTACCTAGTACCTACCTAAGGAGATGTAGAAGACTTAGAGAGGTATCTATACAGTAAATAGAAAAAGGATATAGACTAACTGGCTAAGGCCTCTAGTAGTCTAGAACTCCGCTATAGACCTAACGCCTAATAGTTAGACGATTGGGTTCGTAAAATGGATAACTTCTTTAAGATGCTAATAATATAAGATGATACTAAAGAGCGTACTTAATAGATTATTAGTAAGATTAAAGACCAATCCCTAAACCAGATCGCACTTAATTAGCTTAATAAAGAGCAAATTACTATATAGCCGTAGCTGTAAACCTTTCTAAAGAAATAGACTTAAAATCTGTATATTATATAATATAATAATACAGAGCTATTCTAGAATGGGATATAGCTTAACCGCCACAATTTCCGCCAGTTTATAAACTTCGTAGAAACTTATGCTTAATTAATAAATCCAGAGCCCTTTAAAAATAAGGACGGTAGCATCTATAAGAAGGAGAAAATTGGATTTATCTAGGCTAGAATTAAGCTAGCAATTTATAATAAAATAAAGCACGTGGGAGCCCTATCGCGGATTACTATATATGCGGATTTTAAATAAGCGGTTCTAAATGCTAAGGATACGGTAAGGAACTAGACCTCTTTTAGTAAGAAGCTGGGGGGTAATCAGAAGCGCAGGCACTTTAGTAGTAATATAGGATAGACCTAAGCTCTAAAGAAGCCGTTCTTAAAGAGAAATCTAGAATAGTTAAAGTTAGGGACCTTAAGTAATAGGAAAGACTTCTAGGGCTAATTTAATACCTGTCTGGCACCTTTATAGGAACACTCTAAAAAGTTAAGAGAAAACTTCTCTAGAGAAAAACCAAATTAGAAAAACAAGTAGGGTAACAACTGTACTAATAATCCAAAAAAAGAAAAGCCCTAGTTGTGGACCTCTTCTAGCTGTAACTAGGGCAAGATATAGAAGGAAAGACTCTCTATATTACTATTAAGCTAGAAATAGTACTCCCTATAGGCGAGGTATGTTAGTTCTAAGCACTATATAATAGCAGCGCCGAAATTAATCTTATATAATATAATTTAGTAAAAGAGAATAAGCTTATCCTATTACTAAGGTGGTAGAAACCAACCGTAGGGTTCCTAAATAAGTATTAGATTAAACTATACAGTGCCTATAAGCTTATAGTATTAGTGGCCAATATACACAACTATACTAAGGTGGTTGGCCCGCAACCCTTTTAGGTGGCTAACTTTATAGGCTACAACCTTATTCTTAGATACCCTTGGCTTGCGGAAGTAGATCCTAAGATACGCTTTAAGATAGGAGCCTTTAAATAGTGGAATGATAAAGAATTAGAAGGGCGTATTTTACTAATAAGCTTAAAAGACATCCTAGAAGATATAGCTCTAGGAGAAATAGTATACACTCTATACCTAAAGGAGTATTAGATCTAACCCCTATTCTATAGCAAGATGGGTATAGAGCCTAGTATAGGCGATAACCCTTTTGTAATAGATACCCTATGGGGAACTGTTGGATAGGTCGCAGAGATACTACAGGGAGGCGGCGATCTTAAAGATCTTATAAGATACTTCCACCGCTATAGGTTACTCTGGCTTAAGTAATACGCAGATAGTATGCTATAACACCTTAAACGCTATATTAAAGAGTTCCCTACCCTCTACTGGCTACCGTATGAAACTGTTTAACGTATAGTGGCAACCATATACAAACAACCACTATAGCGCGCGACGCTGCCTATAAGCGTCCTAAGGGACCTCCGGGACCTACCTAATAATAATATAAAGGACGAACGCGACCCTAATTTATTAAATATCCTAGTAGGCCTAAGGGACTTACTAAGGGTATTTTTGGGTAGGTAAGTAAAAGTCCTTTAGCAGAACTTAGAATATAATTATACAATTAATCTAAAAGAAGGTAAACAACCGCTAAACCTTCCTATCTATAACCTCTCTTATAAAGAACTTGAGATCCTATAGGAGTACCTTAACAGCTTACTAGAAAAGGGATGGATACGGCCCAGTAAATCGCTAGTAGGCGCGCTAATCCTCTTTATCCTAAAACCAGATAGAACTATAAGGCTATGCGTAGACTATTATGGTCTTAATAAGATTATAATTAAGAACCGTTACCCATTACCACTAGTTAGTAAAATGCTGGATCAACTATCTAGGGCGAAGATCTTTATAAAGCTGGATCTATAAGACGCCTATTATAGGCTCCGTATTAAAGAAGGGGATAAGTAGAAGACCGCTTTTAAAACCTAATACGGCCACTTTAAGTATCTAGTGATGCCCTTTAGGCTAGCCAATACGCCTATAATATTCCAATTGTATATTTATAGAGCCTTAGGGGGACTAGTTAACCGCATATATATTATCTATTTAGATAATATTCTAATCTACTTAGAAAATAAGGATTAGTACGAGCAATACGTCCGCGAAGTGCTAGAACGTTTGGATAATTAGGGCCTCTACGCCAAGGCGTTAAAGTATGTCTTTAATACTAAGCAGGTTAAGTTCCTAAGGTATATTATAACGCCTATAGGTGTAGTTATAGACCTAGTATAGGTGTAGATAATCTAAAAGTAGCCAGAGCTAGAGAGCTACTAGGACATTTAAGTGTTCCTAGGCTTTGCCAATTTTTATAGACGCTTTATCTATAACTACTTAGACGTTACCTAATACCTATTTAACCACGTTACTAAAGCTTTTTAAGACCTAGCCTAAGGAGCAAAAAGCTTAAAGGTGGGAAAAAAGAAAACCAAGAAGGGACTAACTAAATAGTATAAACTATAGATATAGCCCAGAAAGGTATAGGAAGCCTTTTAAGAACTATGCGCAAAGTTTATAAAAGCTCCGCTATTACGGCATTTTAACCTAGATTAGCCACTAATAATGGTTACTAATATATTAAATTTTGCCTTTGTTGATATCCTACTATAACCTAATAGGTATCTAGATGCTACCTAGCTCCACTAAAAACCGGTAGTATTCTATAGTAGAAAATTCTAGGGACCTAAAGTTAGGTATTATACTCACGATAAGGAACTACTAGCTATAGTCAACTGCTTTAAATAGTGGCGGCACTACCTTAAGCACGCGAGCCATACCACTTATATACTCATAGATTATTATAATCTACGCTACTTTATAACTATAAAGGAGCTTATACCTTAATAAGCTAGATAGGCAGAGGAGCTTATATAATTTAACTTTAAGATTAAATATAAGCTAGGGGAAAATAACCCTGCTAATAGACCGTTATAATGGCTAGACTATACTAAAGGCTTTAAAACGGGAGAAGGAAAACAGATAATAGATATCTTACTCCCTATATTGCAAAACAAGCTCTGGGTATAGAATGCTTAAGCACCTACAGCTTTATATACTAAGTCTTAGGCGGTGCAAACCCTATTAGCTTCCACTACCATTCCGGCTGGTACCTGGTCCGCAGCTAATAAGGGTCTAAATATATCTAGATAGGACGTCCCTAATATAAGTTTGGAACCTAGTAATACACCACTAATTACTAAGCTATCCCTTTAAACCAATAGCAAAGCTAAAGAGTAATTAGAACTTAGAGCCTTATAATAACTAAAGGACTTTAACCTTATAGCGGCCTTTCTAATGTACGCGTACTAGAGAGTTACAAGATCCATAGTACCATTTAGTTGCATACTTAGAGCAGTATAAGATAAAACAGCTTTTACCTAGGAACTATCTAAAAGGTTAACGGATTTTATCTATAAGGTGCAACAGAGGGACGCCTCCTATGCTATCTTTAATATGGAAGTAGACTGGAAATATAATAGAAAGGAAGCTGTTAGGTATTACCATTAGGAGCTAGACCTAATAGGCCTACTGCGTAGATATAGTAAGGTTTAGGTGCTATAGAAAGCAAATCTATAACAGAAGATCCTTATAAGGAATTATAATAATCCTTTAGGCGGCCACTATAGTTAAGCTAAGATAGTAGAATTACTTTAACGTAAATACTACTGGCTAAAGCTTAAGTAGAAAGCAAAGGAGTATATTAGCCATTATAAGAAGTGTTAAGTATATAAAATCTAAAGGTATAAGCCATAGGGTTTACTTAAATCAGTTCCCCCTACTAGTAAGCCATAGCAATATTACGCTATGGACTTTATTATAGACCTCCCACCCTTAAAAGATAGGTAAGAATAAACATATAATTTGGTCCTAATACTTATTAATAGGTTTTTAAAGTAAGTTTAATACCTTTCTATTAACAAGACAATTAACGCATAAGCGCTTACCAGCCTAATTAAAGAGAAATACTTTCTTAAAGTAGATTAGCTACACTCTATTATTACTAATAGGGGTAGTGTTTTTATAAGCCAGTACTGGTCAGATCTATGCTTTTATTTAAAGATAGACCACTACTATAGTACAGCTTTCTATCTATAGATAGATAGGTAAACGGAACGCTAGAACTAGGAACTAGAGTCTTATCTACAAATGTATTTAAACTACTAATAAGACAATTAGTATAAGCTACTTCTATATATAGAGTACGCTTATAACTTAAAGCAATATTTATTATATTAGTTTGCACCAATCCAGATTGCCTATAGCGTCTAACTATTAGGATTTAATAGTATACCTAATAATTACTAGCTAAGGCCGCATAATTAATTATAGGATCCTACTAGAAAGTCTAAGGATATCCACTAAAGAGTATAAGGATACCTTAAGGAATAGAAGGAGTAATTGAAGTATATAAAGCAGAGCCTACAAGATATGTAAGAGCAGTAGAGACTTTGGTATAACCGTAAACATTAGAATAAGCATTTTGGTGTAGGTAATAAGGTTCTATTATATTTAACAAATATTAAAACCTGTTAACTATTAAAGAAGCTTAATATAAGATACCTAGGTCCCTTTTAAATTAAGGAATAAATTAGTAAGCTAGCCTACTATCTCTAGCTACCCCAATCTATGGCCTATATGCATCTAGTATTTTATATAAATCTATTAGAGCTATAGTATAGACCACTACTAAAAAAGAACTTCCATCTAGGCCCAATTAAACACCCTAAAGTAGTGGGCGAGTGGTATGAGGTTAAAGCTATACTATACTATAAGTCTGTTAAGAACAAGCTTTAATATAAAGTTAAATAGCTAGGCTGGCCTATTAAGGACTCTATATAGGAACCAGAGGATCACCTTAATTATTATAAAGATATTCTAAAAGAATATTAGGACTAAGGTCCATAATCTACAAATCGCAAAAAGCGCTCTAATACTATAGTATTATCGCAACCTATAAAGAAAGCTTATAGTAGGCTAAGAGAGGCCCTAAAGAGTAAATAGGTTAAATTAGATATAGAATAGATAAGCTCTAGAAACCATAAGGATTAATTAAGGCTGCGGCCTAAGGCAGGACAGGTCCTTAGCCTTTTCACGTACATAGCATAGAATTAATAGGGTATTTTACTAGAATTATATTCTTATTTATTAGTCTATATTAGGAATAGTGTTTCTATACCTTTTTAAATGCCTTATAAGGCCTTCCTAATTACTACTATATATAAGAATTAATCCTAAATGCCTAAATTAAAAGCCATTATACTTTATCCCTAGGTGCAGAATTAATATCTATTGGCCTACTAAGTAATAGCTAATAGGAATAAGATCTAGATCTAGATCCCTTAATAGGAGTATAGGTAGGTATAAAAACGGGGGTAGGCTAATAAGGTATAGGTAGAGCAGAGATCCTTAAACGCTTAACACTAATATTAGGCCTAAACCAGTACTAATAAAGTTCTTAAGGTGTCAGCTTATAGTTAATAAAGATATACTTAAGCCCAGAATAAATAGAGACGTTAGCTAGCTAGTAAAAACCAAAACTACCAAGACCTTGCTATAGTAATTATTAGTTACCTATCCGCTAAGTACCTAAAGGGTAACCTACCTAATACCGTATTATATTGTGCTCTTTTAAAACCTAACGCGTATACATAAACTCCTTTTTATAGTAAACGGTAACCTTCTTCTTATTACCCCTATCCTTTACCCTATTCTTAGTATACCAATCTTGCTCCCTTATTAGGCGTTACTAGCTAGCTTACTAGGAATTATAGGCAGTATAGATAGCTATAGCATAGTCTTAAATTTAACCTAGATATTTAGTATTAGCGCTAAAATAAAAGAGAGCCCGGGCGATGTAGTAGTTAAGGATATTAAAGAATTGTTGCCACTTAGGCCTAGGCTATATTAAAGCCTAAAGTTAGCAATGGAAACCTATTAAGAATAAAAAAGCTTACCTTAACGCAACTACCGCTCTTAGTATATATGCATTAATTATAAGGACTAAAGGTGTTAGACCTTATATAGTAGGTCTTATTACAAGCATCTAGAATCTTTTTATTAGACTTCTGGTTTTTTAAGGACGTACATATAAAGTTATTTAGGTAGGACCAGCACTAGTTGCGGGTTAGCGGAGGTTGGGGTTCTATATATAGCGGTAGGGCTAGAATATATTATAGAATCGGCTTAGAAGAGTAGTTAGTAGAAGAATAAGGAGGCATATTAAATTAATAAAAAAAAAAAAGAAAATCTTAATAATATATTAAAGATATATCTAAATTTAGATAAAGGTTAATAATAGAAAATAAGGTGTTAAGGAAAAGGAGCAGCTTAATAAGTAAAATATCTCTATACTTTACCTTCTAATACCCTTTTAGTAAATAGCCGTAACCTTACTAATATAACTTTGTTACAATAGCGCAATTTAAAAGGGAGGAAATATATATATACGCTATTCGGCCATTACTTCCTTATAAGAAAAACTAATTACGTGGCCAGGGAAGGTAATTAAGACGTTAATTATAGATGTATATAGGTCAAACCATACCTAAATAATACTATAGTATTAAAGAACAATATTATAGACGTTCTTAATAACTATATAATAGCTAGAGGCGCTATTGCAAAGTATCCCTTCTATTTACTAGGCAGTAGAGCTACGCTAAATATATAGCATAGGACCAATAAGAAAGGATTATAGATTAATATCTTAAAAGTTAAAGATAATGGCAAGCTAAGGCTTTATATATTAAATTCTATACTAAAAGGTTCTATAGAACTATATTAGGAATACTAAATTACCTATAATACTCGCGATTAATTACAGACCGGTATAAAGGCTTAAAAGTAGAGTTATATAAAAATCCTTAGGTTAGCCTAAGTAGTTACTAGCATATTTCTAGTAGGCTTCTAATAGGTCTCTTAGTAATCCTTATATCTTTTCTCTAGTTATATTTTTTCCTTATTAAGGTTTTTAGGAGTTTAAAGCAGGGGTTAGATAGATAGATAATATATAGTAGTATACCAATATCTCCCTAATATCTCTCCGAACCCCTTCTGGGACGAGCCCTTATAATCTCCCTACTATAAGGTAATGGCAATTAGGGGCCAACTATAAGAAGGGGGGGGTAATGTAAGGGATATTATTGCGGATACCTTAGGTTGCCCTTAGGACAACCTCCGGACGCCCCTTAAATGGTTGCCGGTTACGTGCTAGAGGCATATACCCGTAGTATATAGTCTCTACAATCCCTAAGGCCTTACCTCCTTAAGGATTCGTCTCTCTTACTAATCTATCCTATTCCATAATCGTGTCCTTATAGCCCCGTGTCTACAAAGTCCCCTTACATAAATTTTGTCTATATACAGTTTTAATATTCCAAAATATTTAAATGGGTATCTGGTAGAATTTTAAAGTTCTAAACCATATATTAATTAGGTAGGCGGTAAACCTAATTAGGAAGGCAGTGCCCTACTATTATAACTATGCTGACCATTATAACCTTATTACCTATATTTGTCAGATAATTTAGATAGAGCTACTCATTAATGAAATAGGTTGATTGATTGATGATCTTGACTTAATCGTTGATTGATGTCAATGGTTGACCTAGGGCCCCTAGGGCTCTAAAGAGATTTACAATACACGTGCCCCGTGCACGTGACTCGTGCACGTGTCCTACGCCTTGGAGAATATAGATTATCTAACACACCCCCTTAGCTTCGAGCTCTTTGAGGTTAAAGCTAACCACCTTCTCATGCCCGTTAATGTGTTAATTGAACCATAATCTCATCTAAATCCTTCCTTCTCGCCCTAACCTTCTCCCTTAGGTCCTCCAGTTACTTCTCCTCATCCAGCCGCCCCTTAATATCTACCATTCCGATCATATTAACAAAGCTTTGAAACCTCTGCTTGGGCAGGGCCTTTGTAAGTCTATCGGCGATCATCTCCTTCGTCGCTGTCTATTAAAATCGTACTCGTCTTATTGCGTATTCCTAACGTAGCCAGTGTTAATAGATGTTAACGTATTGGAGCTTTATAATTAGCTTTGCCGTGTCTTCTATAATCAGTTGGAGCGTCTAGGTATTGTCGCATTTAATAATCAAGGGCTTGTTTAGTTGCTTTAAACATCCTGCTAGTAAAGATAGCTTCTTTCGCTGTCTAAGATAGGGCTAACAACTCGGCTTCTATGCTCGACGTAGTTATCATATCCTGCTTATTTGCTCTCTATGCGATCGGTCCCCTAAATAGCTTCATAATATATCCTTGCGAGCTCTTTCTGTTGACGGAATTGTCCGTAAATAATGCATCGCTAGCACAGATAAATAATTGCGCTTCACCTCCACCGTCTCTTCCGTCGTCTCGTCCTTTGTCGTGTATTCCTTTATTTCTCCCTCTACCGTTTGTTCCTTCCTTATCTCCTCCATAGTAGATTGCTCTGCTCCTTGTGCTATATAGGTACTGGTCTCTGATATAGCATCATAGAAGCTGCTTCTCTTGGTAGGGATATTGGACGGACTAGTAGGTCTATATTAGGGGACGGACGCGTTAGACAGATCGATCGGTAATCGGTAGGGAGGAGTTCCAATTCTACTATGGGAGTATCCGGAAGATGCCCTATAAGATCTATCTTATACTAGTTAGCTATCTTTTTAATATAGGCTTCCTGGGATAGCCACAGGAGCCTCTAGCTACAATTATGTAGCACATGGATTCCTAGGAACCATTTTAGCTCGCTAAGGGTACTTATCTGGTATTCCTTACTTAGCTCCTTAATTGCTTCTTAAGCTTTCTTCTTATCTGTCTTTTAGTAGCAGAAGACAATATTATTGACAGACAACTTTATTAAGATTGTACTAGACACACGCGTTAACTGCATCTATGTGTTGTCTCTAGGTCGAATTTTGCGGTAGTGGCTATAGGGTCTGGTTGTTATACTCACCAATACAGTAGCTCTTATAGGTAAGTCTTATTAAGCTAAGGATCTACTGTCCCTTTACGTGCTTTTTCAATAATTACACCCCCTAAGTGTTTGGTGGTACCATTCTGAGCTTAGGTATGTGGCGCTGAAGGCTTAAATATAACCCCTTAGCGCTTCCTTAAGGTTAGTCCAGTTAGGAGGTTAAGATAGGGTTTATTAATATTCTAATCCAAGAACCTTTATAAGACCTTATAGGTCCTAGATGACCTAGACGTAGATGCCATAGTTATACATTACCTTTCGCATCTAGACGAATGTCTCTTAACAATACTCTGCGCTTCCATTAGCGGTGTAGTAGTTGGCTTGTATTAAACGCTAATAGATTCCCTGGTTAGACGTATTTTAATAGTCTATTATCTATAACGTTCTTCCATTTAGCATAGGATTGTGTTATCCTTTATTATCCCAGCAGTACCCTTATTTTTAAAGTAGACGGAACGACACTAGATTCGTGTTAAAGTCTATATAAAAGGCACTGTCCTTAAGACATAGGATTCCCTTGCTTGTCTTAACTATTTCCTAACTCTCATCCTGTCGTTATTAAGCTTCGTCTTCTTGTTTATATCTAATTTTAGCAACTAGATCAGCAAGATCCTTATTCTATTCTACCTTCTTTAGTACCCTATTAATGCAATTACCTCTAATTATAACTCCTATAGGTCTCTTATCTTTAAATAAACACCAATAGTTCTGAAGTAAATGTCCTCGTCTTTCGCACGCTAAGTACTTAGGTGTTAGCTTCTTTTGGGACGTCTCCTCAACTAGTGACCCAGCTCTCTTTAAGCGGCTAGTGCGTGCCAAGGCCTCTTTTTGTGAACCTTTAGTAGTATCAGAGTAATCCTTAATGGCTTGCTCTACGAAGTCTGTGTCAAAGGTACTCCCTCTTATAGTAGTATTGGCTTTCTCTAAGGGTCTTCTAAGTCCTTCTTGCAGCTCCTTTGCTACTCTGCGGTATTTGGAAGATCTTAACTTCTAAGGGTTATTTAACTTAGTAGTGTACTTGAATAATAGCTAAATAGCTTCTTGCGTCGGCGGACCGGGCTCATAACTGTCACGAAGTTCGTGTAGAGCAGTTTATTGATGAAATGGGTTGATTGATTGATGATCTTGACTTGATTGTTAATTGATGTCGATGGTTGACCTAGGGCCCCTGGGGCTCTGAAGAGATTTACAATTCGCGTGTCCCACGCCTTGGAGAATACAGATTATCTGACAATATTAGCCCCTTTTCCTTCTTATTAATAATCTAGTTAATTTTATATAAGCTAGTTATAAAGACCTTATTATCCTTTTAAAATATATTTAAATAAAAACCTATAGTATTAATTACTATAATATCTACTATAGGGGGGTTATATAATAGTAGGGGTGTCTATAGCCTTAAGGGCCTTTAGTGTTATAGGACATCTCTATAACACCTTATATATATCTACCTGTTTCCACCAATATAGCAAGAAGAGACTAACCGCGAAATGGCAATCTATTGGTAATCTACGGCAACCTAACAGCAATCTGCTGCATTCTACTATATTCTGCTAAGTTTACTAAATTCTACTAAATTCTACTAGGACTGCTACTTAAATCCTATTCTGCTTTATGTATGTATTAACTAACCAACTAAATTAATAATATATACCCTTTCTTCCTATTTCCTTACTTTCTTTCCTTATATAATATTTTAACTTTATTATATAGTTTATATATAACGTATTTCACGGGTGAGCTGGTCAAACGGGTGAGCTGATCACTTCAAAAACACACCAAAAAATGGAAAAATCACACTTTAATATCTTAACAACCACTTAATAATAAATTTTAATAATTTA
>Ga0307507_10004445_pt1 | contig 24871 bp, 3 predicted proteins | sample 7_EM_MG_FD_207223 | JGI IMG/M metagenome (GOLD analysis project Ga0307507, IMG submission 207223) | Populus trichocarpa ectomycorrhiza microbial communities from riparian zone in the Pacific Northwest, United States - 7_EM | ecosystem: Host-associated > Plants > Roots > Unclassified | place...
TACTATGCGGTGTTGTAGATGGATGTTGTCTTTTAATACAAAGAAGGGTGAGGAACTTAAGGTTCCTTACCACGCTAGTGCCGCGGTGACACGTGACGGCAACTTGCCTCACGTAACGGCAACTTGCTATATGTGGCGGCAATTTGCCTCCTATTGCAATGCAATATATTCTAGCTATACTGGGAGTACTTTAGAAAATGCGGAGGACTAGTATCCTATAACTGTGCAGTTTGAAAATCCATATATATACTTCTCTTTCTTTTCTTCCTTCCTTCCTTCCTTACCCTATGCCTTTATATCAGTGCTATTGTCAGTAGCACGTTCTACCCATTCTACTGTCTTTAACTCGATTTGGTTTGTGTTAATGAGTCGCTTAAGAGCTGATGACGGTTTGCTTTTAGTTATAGCGTCTGTAGGGTTACTGTCTCTATCAATCTACTTAACTTTAGCTATTTCGCGTCTTTTATATGACTGACGTAGGCATATAATATTAATTATGAGTCTCTTCTCCTGTGTAGTTCCTAGTTTAACGAGGCATTTATAGATCGACTTTAAATCGGTGCAAAGGATAAGCGGTAGGCTGATGTTAAGTTGCAATTTGACTATGGCCTTAATTGCAGCGCCGATGTCGAAACTATAGGCCATAGCATATAATTCAGAGGCTAGTACGCTTCTAGTAATTCTCTTGCACTTAACTAAGGACCAGTGGACGATGTTCGCTTTATTTCATAAGTCTACTAGTACCAGGATGTATCTAATCTATAATAAGAGATCCTTGTTGTTTGTAAATGAGGAATTAGTAAATATAAGTAGTTGTAATGTCTCTATATCGAGTTTAACAAAGTTTAAACCTCTTGTTAGGTTCTTAATTTGCCACTAAATCCTCTTATTAAGCAGTTTTGCGTCTTTCTCGTTAGGGTTGATTACTTAGGCAGCGTAGGATAAATCAAAAGAAGCTTTAGGCTAGCATATGGACGCAATATAAGCTCCTCTTACTCGTTGGGCGATGTATTGGTCCTTAAGTGTAAGTGCTATGCAAATAGTCCCTCTAGAACTAGTTGTTGTGATAGCTTCCTTAATATTAATAAGGGTCAAGTTCTGGCATTGGCGCTCCTGTGTAAGCGTAATTATATAATCCTGTTGTTAGATAATGCCTCCGTTAAACTTAATTAGGTGTTCCGGCGTAAGTTGTTTACGTTCCTTAGTTGGGAACTTAGCTTTCTTAATCTTCTCCTGTTCTGAAGCTGCAAAGACTAAATTGGCTAGTAGGAGGGTATTATTAGTCTATAAACCAACTATTCCAAAATTTGTGGGGTTGTTAAGGTGGAGTAAGCAGGGGTTATAAGTAGATTAGCTTATATTTAGTTCTTTAATATAGTGGTTATAGTAAGTCTTAAACCAATAATTGCCTGCCTTAGGAATGCCGTATAAAGGTCTAATAACCTTTAGAATTGTGCCTTATAAGACTCTAAGTGCTGTACTAAGTTTAAGAGGTGCCCTAATATAGAAGTCTTAATTTAGTCTTGTAGCTAATTGTATATAGGCCTGTAAAATATCTCGTAAGTAGAGATGTGTGCCATTGTTCTAAGTTATGGCCGTAATATAGAGAATAAAGCGTTGGCTGACTCGTTAGATTGTAGGTAATTGGGTTAATACGAGGTCTTTTTCTAAGTTATTATATGCCTATATAACTAGTCTTGACTTTTTAAAGGCTTTATTAGAACTGGGGTTTTTAATCTTATTAACAAATCTAGAGTTAAATACTCTGTTACTTTGTGGTATATCTTTGGGGTTAACTAGTTCAAAAACTCCTTTTTTAAGTAATCCCTTAATTTCCTTCTGGCGTAATACTATAAACTAATTAGACTTTGTAAGTTGATCATTATCCTTATCTTATAGATATATTAAAATGTTCGCGGTATTAGCTTTAATAGGGTACTTGCGTGGTCTACCTCTTCTATGCTTAATGGGTTGAGGTCCAGGCTTAGTTTAAGGTAGGGGTTTAGGTTTAGTTTAAGGTGGTTTGCTTTTATTGTCTTCTAGTTACATATCCTTTGTAATCTTAGGGTCTACTAGATATAGTTTCATAACCATACTGCGGAAGTTAGTGGGTCCGTGGGGAAGTTATATAGTATAGGTCTCATTTTCAATGCTAAATAGGTTGTGCGGACCAGACCAGTAGCTAGGTTGGCCTATAGGTCCTTCTCTCTATACAAATACAGGTGAGTTAAGTGGTAGGTTATAGATTGTAGTTATTTTGGGTCCGTTACACATATTAAGGGCATCTGCCACTTGGCGCTTAGCTTTAAGCTTCTTAACTTCTTCTATAGCCTTTTTAAGAGCTACTGCTTGTTGTATAACTATAGGGTTAGGTGCGTTGGATTCCACCATATATAGGTAAGCTCCGAATACTAGTAAGGTGGGTATAAGACCGTTAGGGCTTGTGGAATCGTTAATTGCTTTAAAAGCTATTTATAGGGCTATGTCCTTACTAATATCTAGCAGTTCTGCAGTAATGATATAATATATGCGACGGAGGGGGCTATAGTAGCGTTCTACCATTCCGACTAAATTATGGGCTTTAATAGGTACACTTCTTATAACTATTCCAAATATTATGGCGTATTGTTTGAATTCCTTGCTTATAAAATTCTTGCCTATATTATATGTAATAATATTAGGAGGTCCTAGGTATATGTTAATCTAGCACATTTGTAATACATCCCATATATACTTGGCACTGATGTTTTGCAGCTATCTGCCAGCTTGAAATCGTGTTCCTTTATTAATAATATATAAAAGGGGTGCGCTATTAATATATATAATATCAACCACGATTAAATAGTTGAAATTAATATTATTATATAAGGTAAATCTAAATCTACTAGGCGACTTTCTATGTTTTAACAATAGTTGTAATGGAACCTTGTAGCAGGAACTACGGTGGGTCCTATTATTGGGCTGGGTATGTAGGTAAGAACAAAACAACAACGTAATAATAACTGGTGGAGTGGTTGTCTAACAGATTAACTCCAATTGTATTCTAAGATTTACTACAAGAAGAGAACTATCTACGGTAGGGACTGAGGTCCTTTAAATACACAACTATACTCCTAAGAAATCCTCTCTTGTACGTAAGGTACGTGTTATACGTGTTATACATAGATGTACACTGCGTATACTCTATATACCGCGTATAATATTATATAACTCGCTTACCATTCCTTGTTATATGGTTCCACTAGATCTATCCTAGACTATACCTATATTAACTAACTAGCTTCCTGTAACTCTTCTCTAAGTAGTTGTAATATTGTACTTAAAGCGTTTATAATATTATCCCCCTCCTCTTTATCTTCGCCCTTAAAGATTCCTAACATCTCCAAGTTGTCCACTAGAGGTGTAATGTCCGTTTAATTAGTCTGGTTAATATCCTTGCTTATTATACCTAAAGCTTCTTCTTCTTTATAAGCGCAACGTCGTGCTCGCACCGTGGCTGCTATACTGTCGCTTGGTAAGATAATGTCGTCTCTATATTCTTATTGTACGAAAGCGGGGTTGGTGTGTGTTGCGATAGTAAGTCCCTCGTCTTAATAACCCTTGTTTTACTTGGAGTGCACTAAAGCAAATATTTAATTGTCCTATAATGTTCGCTTTGTTTCTAATGCTAAGTATACGCGTTCTATAACTCTTAACAGTTTTTGAGTTCCCTAAGTAACTTGTTATAGGGTCTTGTGTTTAATCTACCACTATAAAGCTTAATAGTAAGCTCTTAAGCGCCTTAGATAAGCTTTATTGTTTGCAGGAAGCGGAGTAGGAGGCTATAGCTGCTTAATAGCGTGCCTTTAAAGCCTGTCTATTGGCCTCTGCCCGTCTTCTTTGTCTTAAGAAAGTGCGTAAGAAGGTCTATTCTAAGGAGTGGAAACTGGTTTAACAGGGTTTATCTAAGCTAGGTAACAAAAGGACTAGCTCTCCTCCTATAAGGGAAATAACTCTAAGTAGTTTGGTAATTGCTCCTCTTAGGTCCCCCTTAGGTGACTTATTCTTTGGTAATCCTTCTTTGTTAATATTACCTAACCTACTTTCTTCTAATACTTTTATACCTTTTCTATAGCGTTTTTTAAGTTGCTTAGTGGTTCCTAGGTAGTCTTACTATAGCCTATCTACTTTACTTTATATTATGTTTCGTCATCTACGTCCTTATAACTAATAATCTTCGAAACTTACTATTTGTCTTCTTCTTGTCCTTTATATATATCTGCCTTATAGACTGGTGGCTTAATATTCCCATATGCTAGCTCTAGCATTGCGATATGTTATATAGGGTAGATCTTTATTTTGGCTAGTAGGTTTAACTTGTATATAACTAATAAAATTCTTTGCTTAACTTTAAAAGGTCCTAGTCTAATATAGTCTAACTTCTTGCTTAATTGTTGACTCTTAAAATTTTTATATAGTAGCTACACTTTATCCCCCTCCTTAAGATCTGGTCCCTTAGATCTCTTAGTATTATAGTACCTTTTTATTTATTCTTGTACTAGTTTAGCTGTTTCTTTGAGGTCTATATAAAGATTTATTAACATCTCTATTTTTTGCTTAGCTGTGTTACTCGTCCTTTTTACTTAACGTGGTAATAACGATGTCCTTAGCTCGTACCTGTAATTCGCCTTAAATAGTAATATCCCCATTCCTTCTTATAGTGTTGCATTATATGCAAACTGTATAACTGGTAATAATAATACCTAATTATTTTGTGCGTGGTTAATATAATGCCTTAGATACTGCTCTAGTGTCTAATTTAGTCTTTCCATTTGTCTATCTGTCTGCGGATAATACGCTATAGATATTACTACGTAAACTCCTTATTCTGCTAGAAACACTTCCTAAAATACTACTATAAATCTTGGATCTCTATCTAATATAATTTTATCTAGTGCTCTGTGTCTTATAAATACTTCCTTTATATAGATTCTAGTGATATCTTCTGCTGATATCTCTTTAGTATATGCTATAAAGTATCCCTACTTTGTTAGCTTATCTACTATTACTAAGATCGCGTTATAATCTTGTCCTATAATAGGATCTCTTGACTTTGGTAACTTAATAATAAAGTCCTATAATATGACTTCCTATGGTCTTCCTGGTGTTTTAATAGGTTATAGCCCTCTATACGGCTTATGCCTTGTTGGTTTATTTCTTTGGCAATTTAAACACTTCTTTATAACTTGTCTTGCTAGTCCCCAGATTTCTTAAATAATGTACTCCTTTTAAAGCCTTAACACTAAGCCTATAGCTCTGTTATGTCCTTATATTATTCCCTTATGGAATTCCTTAACAAACTCTTCTGTAATAGACTTAGGTATATATATTACTTCTTTATTTTTATATTGCTCTAAGTCTAGATTCTCTACCTATACCTCTTAGATCTTCTGTGTCTAATTACTCTCTAGTAATTTATAAATCTGACTTTCCTTAGTTGCTATAATCTTTAGGTAATTATACCTAATTAATCCGTCTTGATCCTTTCGCAATAAGGCTCCCGATAGCTTTTTATTACTTTATAGTTCAGCCTTTCTACTTAGAGCGTCTGCTCGTGCGTTATCTATACCCTTAGTATGCTGAATTTCGAAATGGTATTCTATAAGCATTTCCGCCCATCTAACCTGTCTTTGGTTGAGTTCCTTTGTTATTAGGAATCCTATAAGGTTTTTATAATTTATCTTAACTATAAACGGTTTCTCTGTGCCTTATAAGAATACTCTCTATTTCTTAAGTGCTATAACTATACCTAATAACTCCTTGTTGTAGATGTTATAGTTTAACTCTAGTGGTGTTATTTTACAACTGTAGTATACTACTGGGTGCTATCTATCTTAATGTTTTTGTATAAAGCATGCCCCTAGTGCAAAGTCTAATGCATCTGTTTCTATAACCGTCTCTAGACCTGGTTAATAGATTTTAAGAACTGGCTCCTAGGTAAACAATTTTTTAATTCTTTTAAACAGTTTTTATTACTCCTTTCCCTATGCCCATAGTTCTTGTTTCTTTATTAACTATATAAATGGCTTAATATCTTGTGACTATTGCGCTATAAACCTCCTATAGTAATTGCAAAACCCTAGGAACAACCTTAACTGCGTAACGTTCTCTAGTTCCTACCAATTTACTATAGCCTTAATCTTTTTTGGATCTATACTAAGTTGGCCTAGTTTAATAATAAATCTAATAAAATTGGTTTTCTAGGTAAAGAACTTATATTTCTTAATTGCTACTGGCATCTATTCTTCTTGTAGTCTCTTTAATACCTATTTAATATATTCTCCGTGTTCTTTCTTACTCTCTAAGTAGATAATAATGTTGTTAAGGTATACTATAACAAATTCATCTAGGTATTCTCCTAATATACTATTAATTCGCTTCTGGAACGTTACTAGTGTGTTTATAAGCCCGAATTGTATAACTAATGGCTTATATAGTCCTTTCTTTGACCTAAAGGCTGCCTTTCATTTGTCGCCTTCCTTGATCCTAATCTAGTGGTATGCCCATCTTAGATCTATCTTTATAAAGATCTTTACGTTGCCTATTCTGTCTTAGATTTCGCTAATTAAGGGTAAAGGATACCTATCCTTCCTAGTAATGCTGTTTAACTATCTGTAGTCTATACACATCCTAAGTTTTCTTTTTTTTTTTTGGGATAAACAGTATTGGATATCCCGCTAATAACTATAACGGTCTAATATATCCCTTGCGTAAGTTCTCCTAAATAAACTCCTTAAGCGCTACTAACTCTGTTTCAGTGAGCTTGTAGATTAGAAAAAACTTTAGACTTATTCCCTCTTCTAATTCTATCTTATAGTCCCATGCTATATACTCTGACAGCTTTTTACTTTCTAGTAACCATAACTTTTTACCATACTTATGGTATCTCTTTGGTATATAACTTAAGCCTCGCTTAGTCTCCTTATACGTCGCTCCAACTTAGTACTATACCAACTTGGTTTACTGTCGCGCTTTACGCCATTATATATCCTTAATATTAACCTGACCTATAACCCAATTAATCTTTAGATTGTACTCCTATAACTAAGGTATCCCTAGTATTGCCTTGTCCTGTCCCAACAGTAGGATATTAAAAGACATTCTAACTGGTTTCCCTTTAATAGTTAACTAAATAGGTCCTATTTTGAGATTAATAATGCCTCCTCTATAGGCTATCTAATCTCCTAAAATCGTTGTAAGTGGATATAGGTGTTCCTTTTGTTTGTGTGGTAACCCTATCCTTTCCACTACCTTTGGTGATATGTAGTTTTTAGTTGCTCTACTATCTACCAACGCTTTAAACTGCTAATCTTGTCACTTAACTTATAAATTTAGGTATCGTCCTTGAATTCCTTTAAGGGTCTAAGGCTCTAATACTAGTTCCCTCTAGTTTTATACGCCTCTTTTTTTCCTAACTGTTGGCTGCTAGATCCTGCCTGTACTTAGTCTAACTTTAGCTAATACTTAGTTTGTTTCTTTTCCTCTATATACTATAGGCAAGTGTTCTCTAGGCACTCCCACTACTATTATCTGTTTAGGCATTCTTCTATAAGGAATTTTCCTAGTTAAAGTATTAAGTCCCCTTAACCTTACACTTCTACTAGGTGCCAACTATGTATATACTTAGCGTTCCTAAACCGCTTTTCCTCTGGTGCCTAATATATTCTTACTAGGTACTTCTGGTTCTTATCTTTAGGTGCTCTATATATATTACATATATCATCTACACAAGCTATCTACGATAGTGTATAATATGCTATATATTTTAGGTTAACTCTTAGTTTATCTTTATTCTTAAGTTTAAACCTATACCTGGTTAACCTAACCACTAGTATCTCTACTACAGGTACTAAGATTTATTACTTACTTCTTTAGTCCCTAGATCCTTCTTCTAGGTTCCTTAATATTATAATTAACGCTTCTTTAATGTGACTTATGCGTTTCTCCGTAATAGGTTGGTCTTAAATAACTTTTTTATCTAGCTATATATAAAAGTCTTCCTATTTATTATTGTGTTATTACCTATACCACTTTCTATATAACTGGTTTAGTGTATATAGTCTATCTATTAGAAAGTACCTTGTTATCGCTGCATTGTAATATCCTTTGGTATGTCTTTCTTTGAACCTAGTTGGAATATCTAGATCCTTTTCTTGTTCTAGTTTATCTAACCACTTTACCCTAGGTGTCCCTACACTCGGCCTATTAATAACTCTTTATATAGGTGCTCTGTCCCTTATACAACCTAGTATAGCTAACCTCTTGTCTAGCTTTTGCTCTTGCTATATAATAATTCTTATCCTAAACTTATCTATAGTTTCTTATTTTCTGCGTCTTGCAGCTAGATTTTTATAGTCGTCTTGCTTTTTAATCCTGGTATTAACTGTTTAATCTTTAGGCTAAATACTGCGTTTACCTAGGATTACTAACATTCTTATTCGTTCCCTAAACTTATAGTTCTTAAACTTGCGTCCTATACTTATTTATTTGTTACTAAACTAAGTCGCTACCCTTTCCCATCGGTTTTTATCCGTTGTGGGTCCTTAGGTATATTTTATCTTGTCTTAAGAATCTTAAGCTTCTCTTATCTCTTTATAAGAATCTTAAGCCTATGGCCTTTTGCCTTTATTAAGTGATAAGCTAGTACTAGCAGTTATCTACTTACTTAGTTTCTTCTAAACGTTACTCCTATTATCTTATAAAGCAATAGAAATCGTATCTAATAGTGTTATAATACCCGTTACTAAACCCTGTTCTGTAATGGTCTTAGTCTTTACTTCTGTTTTAACTTCTCTAAGGTCTGTATGCTTCTAGTAAGCTGCCTTTATTGCCTTATTGTTAGTAAATACTTCGCCTATGCCGAACTTATCATCTTTAATGTCCGGTTTATAAGCTGGTTTATTGGTTCCTCTAAACTTAGATAATAATAGCTCCTATAGCCAATAGCTTGCGCCATACTTAGCGTCCTTATGAATTCAGTATGCGTTGTTATAATAATACGCAAAACTATTAATTGAACACTCTTTTGTTCCTTATAGTGCACTATTATCTCTCTATACGTATGTGCCGTCTGCTGGCCTAGTTCCCTTTACCGTGTAGTTACTTTAACCACCTCTATAGTCTCTAGTAAAATGACCTTGTTTTCCACAATTTATGTAAGCCCTATCTTTAAACTATCTTTTTTGCTATAAAGTCCGCCTAAATGTCTTCTGCTGCTAAGATCCCTGGTTTAGCCTCTGCTTTTAGGTCCTTTAATTACTTAATCCTTAACCTCTAGGTTTCTATAGTTTCTTTTCCTACCTTTAGGTTTCTTTAGTACCGCTTAGGTCTATTAGCTCCGCGCCATTCTATGGTTTTTAACCCTATGTCTATCGTTGCATACCCTACGCCTTATACAACTATAGAACTCTATCTTGCCCTTTCTTAGCTTGTTCCCTTTAATAGATTTTATTATTAATCTTTATTAACTAATCTATTAACTCTCTTAGAGTACCCGCATCTTTTATTAGGATAATTATGTCCTAGACTTTAGCCTTAAGTCCCTATTTATACTGTGCTATAAGCGCCCTATCATTCCACTTAACCTATATAGCTAGTGTTTAAAACTGTGTTATATACTTAATTGCTAAAGTGCGTTGTACTAAGTTCTAAAGCTTTTGTTCTGTTATAGTTATAGCCTCTAGGTCTCTAAATATCTGCGTTAGTTATTCCGCGAACCTGTTCCAACTGGTAAATATATACTGTACGTCCTGGTTAGTAGTTGTTATGCCATTAGCCTATACTTCTGTAAGATATAGCTTAAACCACTTAAGTGCCCTCCCTATTAGGAATAATCCTACATAGGCTACTTAATCCAATGATATTGCTAACTTTACTCCTTCCTATACTACCTTAAAGTGCATTTGCGTAAGAAATCCTTTAAGCTTCAACTTCTCCCCTAAGAATTGTTTGATTAAAGGTAGCTTAATCTTTACTGCTCCAATTCTATTAATATGTTCTTTAAGTATCCTATTATTGTCTTGTAAGTGATTAACTATTTCCTATAACTGACCTTGCGTAACCACTTAAGAATCCTTATCGTCTATACTGGTATCACCTGGCCCTGAGGTTGTGGCTGCTGTCGACGCCGTCGTGACTAGTGCTCTAGGTGGCATATTGTTTAATCTTGTTTAATACTATAACCTTAGTAGTGAATGTGTAACGGAACCTTGTAGCAGGAACTACGGTAGGTCCTATTATTAGGCTAGGTATGTAGGTAAAAACAAAATAACAACGTAATAATAACTGGTGGAGTGGTTACCCAATAGATTAACTCTAATTGTATTCTAAGATTTACTACAAGGAGAGAACTATCTACGGTAGGGACTAAGGTCCTTTAAATATATAACCATACTCCTAAGAAATCCTCTCTTGTACGTAAGGTATGTGTTATACTTATTATATATGGACGTACACTGCGTATACTCCGTATACTGCGTATAACATTATGTGACTTGCTTACCATTCCTCGTTATATAGTTCCACTAGATCCATCCTGGACCGTGCCTGTATTAACTAACTAGCTTCCTGCGACTCTTCTCCAAGTAGTCGTAACATCGTACTTAAAGCGTCCGTAACAATAGTGGCAGTAGTGTATAAGATGATTTAAGGTCTTACGCGTACATAACCACCACGTATATAACCACCGCGTATATAACCACTGTGTACGCAACCCTTATTCTACTACTCTATAAATCTCCCCCTTAACCGCTTATTTTGTAACTATTGTTATTACGCTAGGTCTATTTCTAAATACCCCTTTAATTCTAACGGTCTCCACCTTACTATATATATTTACTGCTAGTATAGGCGGAAGAAGAGGAAGGAGAAGAAGTAGGCCTAATAGCCTCCGCAGCAGTCTCTATAGTAGTCTCCGCAGCAGTCTCCACAGCAGCCTCTATAGCAATCTCCGCAGCAGTCTCCGCAATAGTCTCCACGCCACTGCACTAGCTACAACTAGCTACGCTAACCCTCCTAATTTGGCTGGTTTAAAACTTATAAGATCTATCTTATAAATAAGAAAGCTCTATACTAAAAGTCTAAGTAGATACAATTATATAGCCTATAGAATTAGCACCGGCCTCTATTATAAGAGTTAGTATAGATATATCTATAGCAATGGGTACAGTAGGCTGGTAAAGAGGAGGTTTATACTACCGTATAAATATCTAAGGGCTAAACACCGCTTAATTGGTTTAAGCGGCGGCTATTAACTATAGATAATTACCTTTAGGAGATTAAGCCATAGGAGCAGCTATAATAAGAGGAGCAGTATAAACAGTATAAGTAACAATAGGTACAGCAGCGGCAGCTTTATTAGCAGTGGGTATATAAGCACTAGCGTATACAGGCTATACAGCAGGTATAGAGGCAGGAGTAACAGCAGCGGGAGGAGGAGTAGGGGGAGGAGCTAGGTAGTGGCGACTGGGACGATAATGGCTAGGACGATTACTGGCAGCCTAGATAGTAGCGGCCAAAGCAGCAAAGCAGTGGCTAGAGCAGTAGCTAGAGTAGTAGCTAAAGTAGTAGCTACAGCAGCAGCTATATAAACAGACACGGGAATAGATACAGATAGGTAGCGGTAGCAGCGGTAGCAGTAGTAGTAGTAGCAGCGGTAGCAGTAGTAGTAGTAGCAGCGGTAGCAGTAGTGGCAGTGGCAGCGGTGGCAGCAGTAGCAATAGTAGGGCAGTAGTAGGGTAGTAGCAGGGCAGTAGTAGGGCAGCTAAGTTCCCAAAAGGACTTCATCCTAAAGGACAAAAGCCCGCCGCAGGCGCGAGAAATAAGTAAACTTTTCCAAGGAACTACAAATTGCCGGCCGTAGGTCGGCAATTTCAGAAATTTTCCTTAGAAAATTTGCTTATTTCTCGTTAGTATTATACCAGGCTTAAGTTCTATCTTAAAATTGTGTTTCTTTTAGTGCGGGGTAGTTAGTCTACAAAACGTTTTTTAAACTTATTAATTAGGTCATAGTACTCTTTAGGCATAAAAGGTTAAGAATTAGGATATTATTTCGGTTCTAGTGCTTTCTTAATATCTTCTATAGTTATAGTAAAGATTTTATAATCTCATCTTTTTGCTAATAAGATAAAAGGCGCGGCCTATATTATATAAATTTTAAGAGGTTTTAACGTAACATCTTTATATTCTTTACTATAATTAGTAGTTATAGATTTATTATATTAGCTTAAGGTTTATAGTAAGGGTAATTTATATTATATTAAATTTAAATAGTTATATGCATATTTATAAGGTAAATGGTTTTTTAAGTAATAACTTCGGCAGTAAATTATACAGAACTTTAGTGTTTCTTTAACCTAGCTAATTAAAGGATTATGTTATTTTAGCTATCCATATCTAAGTATAACTTTATATTGTTTTAAGGGTATTATAAATAGGGAGATATATTTAAGGTATTTACCTATCCGCATTTTTACTAGTGCGTAGTACATTATTTCGCTATATAATAAGGGTTTGCCATTAAAGACTTATAGGCTTTAGGGCTTATTAAGTTTCTTTAAATTTAGGCATTAAGTTTTTGTATAGTTTATATTAATAAAGCCTATGCTAGTAGCTCCGCTATCTATTAGGATTTATACCTTCTTCTATTTTCTAAGTATTTAAATTTCGCTAAGTATATTAAGGGAGTTATGCTATATATTAGCGCTAGAAGAGCTTAGACACTTATACTCTTCTACTTTTTATCCTAAAGTGCGACTTGGCCTTAGGATAATTCATTTTCTAAGTTAACTAAAAGTAAGATGCTTTATGGCGTCTAAGTATAATTTATAGAGCGGGTATGATTTAAGAAACGCGTATAACTTAAGGAATGGGTATGATTTAAGAAATGGGAGGAACTATAGCGGACTTTTTTAAAAGGGTAAGTTCGGCAATGCTTTTAAATATATCCTTTTTTACCACATCTAAAGCATTCTCTATTTATGGCTTAAGTTCTTCGTTTATTAGTTCCTAAGGGTATATAGAATTAAGCGGTATTAAGGTCTATAGAGTCGTATATAGGGCTTTTAGGTCTTAGAGAAGGATCGCGCCTTAAAGCATATACTAGTTTTATAGAGTTTTAAATACAAGGTGTAGTTAACTTTAGAAAATAAGTCTATTTATTATATTAAAGGTCTTTATTAATTTATTAACATATTATAGCAAATTTAGATAGGGTTTTTAGTAGTTCTCTACCTACTAACTAGGCTCTAACTTTATCCAAAATAGCTTATTAAAGGGCAGCGACTCTAGCGGCTTTATTCCAATCCAGCTCGCTAATAAGGCCTAAAAATTCCAAAAAAAAGCTAGTAAAGTCTCGGTTCCGTTATTATAGGTTTTTAAGTTTAATAATAGCTGTGTATTTACGGCTAGCGTTATTATACATTTATTCTAGTAGTAAGATAAAGGTTTTAAAATTAATAAAAGTGCCATTACAGAAGAATAGATTTATAGTTTATATAGCGTCCTTACTTAAACAAGATATTCTATAGCTAACCTTGCTAGCCTTAGTGGGGTATTAATTATAGTTTATTAAGAGTTTAAGACGGAGCTTGGTTACAAAGGGATATAGGTTATTTTAGTTTTTATTAAATATTAGAGGATTAGGGAGCTTTTTAGATTTTATAGTAGGTACTAGGTTCGCTATAGGTGTAGATTAAGCTACCATTACTAGTTTAGTATTCGCATTTAATAGGTTAGGTTTAGGTACCGTTATTTTAATCTTATTTATAGGTATTGCTATTAGGGTCTATAACGTAAATGCCTTAATATTATAGAGTTCTTTGCGGAGTGCTTCCATTAATCGCTAGTGCTAGGCTTCCAGTGTAGCCTGCTACTAAGCTAAGGCGTCTATAAAGGACTATTACATTATAGTTAACTGTTCCCTAACTAGGGTTATAATATTTATAATTATCAAAAGGGATTTAGGTTCGTTTGCCATTTTAATAGTAGTTATTTTAATATAATGTAATATAAGGACGCGAAAAGGCTTTAGGGAAGATTTAAAGGAATAATATAAATTCTATCTGGGTCTAAGGGTATGTAGCTCTTGTGGAGTACAAGATATTGCGTAAATAAGAGAAAGGAATATAGGAAACTTATAACTAAATATTTAAGGTCTTGGCAGTAGACGCGTAGGCACAAGCCCATATGGATTTTAATAGGTTTCGACCAAATTCCATTACATTAGTGGAATTTAATCGAGTCGGCGGAATTTGGCGGAATTTGATCAACTTTGGCAGAATTTGGCAGAATTTAATCGACTTGGCAAAATTTGGCAGAATTTGATCAAAGCGTCGGAATTTATCTGTCGAGTGTTTCACCGAGACATTCCTACTATAACTGGGCTAGTCCCGTTACAATAATTGACTTAGAAGAAGGTAAGATACCACTATAGATGCCTATCTATAACCTTTTATAGAAAGAGTTGTAGATCTTATAGGAGTACCTAGAGAGTGCTCTTAAGAAGGGCTAGATTAGGCCTAGTAAGTTGCCTACTAAAATACCTATCCTCTTTATACCAAAAGCAGAAAATATAATATAGCTATATATTAACTATAGACGCCTAAATAAGATTATAATCAAGAACCAGTATCTCCTACCACTAATTAGCGAACTCTTTAATAGGCTTAGCCATATAAAGATATTTATAAAGCTAGATCTTTATAATGCGTACTATAGGATTTATATTAAAAGGGGAGATAAATAAAAGACCGCATTTAAGACACGCTATAGTCACTTTAAGTACCTAGTAATGCCCTTTAGTCTTACTAACGCCACTATAACTTTCTAGAGCTATATTTAAAAAGCTTTAGGGACCCTAGTAGATACCATCTATATAGTTTACCTAAATAGCATTCTTATCTACTTAAATAATAAGCATAAGTATATTAAGCATATTAAGCAAGTACTGCAACAGCTCTGCGCTTAAGGCCTCTATACTAAACTGTTAAAATACATCTTTTATACTAAGAACATTAAGTTCCTAGGCTTTATTATTATACCTAAGGGTATTATAATAGATCCTGCCTATATAAAAGCTATTAAGGAATGGCCTAAGCCTAAGTCCTATAGGGACATCTAGGTCTTTCTTAGCTTCGCCAACTTTTATAGGCGATTTATCTGGAACTACTTAGATACCGCATACCCCCTATATATACATCTTGCATAGGTATATTGCGACCTAACATTAAATAGGGAGAAGAAGAAGTAGAAGCGCAAGAAAGGGCCTACCAAATAGTATTAACCTTAGTCCTAGCCCAACGACACTTAGTAGGCATTTTATAAGCTACGCGCTGCGTTTACATAGGCTCCTCTACTTTGCCACTTTAGCCCTAATCTACCCCTAATAGTAATTACTAACGCTTCTAATTATGCCTATAGTGGTATACTTCTACAGCCTTTTAGGTAGGGAGATTAACTCTACTAGCACCTAATTGCTTATTATAGTTAGAAGCTAACTGGCCTAAAAGTGCGGTATAATATACATAATAAGGAATTACTTGCTATAGTGTAATGCTTTAAGACATGGCGCTACTACCTTAAGTATATCGCATATGTAACACACGTGCTCTGCGATTATAATAATCTTAGGTACTTTATAACTATAAAGAGCTTATCTACTTGCTAGGCCTAGTGCGCTAAGAAACTAGCTAAGTTTAATTTTAAAATTAAATATAAGCTAGGTAAAGTAAATCCCGCTAATATACTATCCTAACGCCCAGATTATACTAAAAGCTTTAAAGATGGTAGTAAGAGAACAGTCCTTAATACTATACTACCTATATTGCAGTAAAAGTTACGGATTATAGGCCTTATAGGCGGCCCTAGAGCTACTACACTAAACTAGTAAGTAGTATGCGTGTAGTATGCAAGTGACCCTCGCGAATATAGCGCTAGCGGACTAGGGTGTCCTGCCATTCTCTCTAAGACCTCCTTAACTAGCCTAATGGCGTTTAACCCTAGGGAAGATCCCTTAGCCTAGGCGATAGTCCCTTATAATAACCTAGTAAGTTACCTGCGTATTATATATTACTTTACTAGCACCAACTTTACGCAGAGTCTCGTGCTATAGTAAGAGGTAGTAGTAGCTGCCTTATCTAAAACGGCGTTTATAGAACACCCCCCTAAGTTACTAGTTAATTTTATTTATAGAGTATAAGAAAGGGACGCCTTTATATACTCTATATATAATTAGTTAACCCAGGGATAAGTTCTTACTAATAATAAGGACTACACCCTTAATAATTAAGAACTCCTAAAGTAAAATAATAAGGTCTAGGTACTAAATTATATACCACTATAATAGGAGATCCTTAAGCGGAATTATAACAATCCTATAGGTGGTGTCACGGGAGTCACCCGCGCACGTTCATCCCGTAACACCTACACATATACCATTACAACCCCTATATCTTGACCTGTTAACCTAAACCTGTTTCTGTTCCTTATTAAATATCTTAAACCATTACGCGTCAATGTACTTAGCACGGTCAATAGCTAGCAATTAAGCTTATTTATAAACTGCTGAGTCGATCCGTAACAGGTGGCTACTATGGATTTAACTATACCTGTAAGGTAATTACGCGGAAGTATACTTATAATAGTCTTACTAAAGATCTCTATAAAGATCTAGATAACTATAATACCTACTAATGCTATAAATCGCGCCGCTATAAACCCTATAGTAAGCTACAGCCTCTTTAGGTCCCCACCTAAGCCTAATAATATTATTTACTTAACTTTGTTATAGATCTCCCTAAGTCTAAGACTCCTAATAGTATAGAGTATAACTCTGTCCTTATCCTTATAGACCGTTTTATAAAGCTAGTGCGCTACTATCTAGTATATAAGATAATTAATGCTACATAACTCGCAGAACTCTTATTTAGAGTCTTTGTATAAATAGGGCCCCTAGATAATATTGTCTCTAATAGGGGTAGCATGTTTATAAGTAAGTACTAAAGTACTATATACTACTATCTCCGCGTTTAGCATAAGCTTAGTACTACATTCTACCTATAGATAGATGGTTAAATAGAACGCTAAAACTAGGAACTTAAGGTATACCTATATATTCACGAACTAGGAACAGTTTAATTAGGCCTCCCTACTTAATAAAGCAGCCTTTGCCTATAACTCTAAGGTCTATACCATAATAAAGTGTTCCCCTATTAAGCTTACCTATAGCTAGCTACTAAATATCCTAGATAGAGTCCTAGATAGCATTTAAGATACCTAGTAAGATAGGGAGGGGTCTAGGTTAACAAATATTAAACTTACAGAGACGCATCTATAACGCCTGCGCCTTATATATAAGGCAGCGGTGGCGTTAATAATATACGCCTAATAGCTTTAGGCAAAATACTATAATCGTCACCATCTGGCCAAGTATTTCACCGTTAGTAATTAAGTCCTACTCTCTTCTAAGAATATCCGCATAAAACATCCCTATAAGAAACTTAATAGCAAGTTTATAGGACCGTTTTAGATCCTAGAGCGTATAGGGCAGCAAGTATATAAGCTAGAGCTCCCACCTACTATAGCACGGCTCTACCTAGTCTTTTATATCTCCTTACTAGAGCCTTATAGGTCATGCCTTAGGTTTTAACCCCTAGTAGTAAAAGAGCTTAAGGAAGGCAGCTAGGAAGTAAAAGCAATTATTGCCTACTAGAATTGTACTAGATAACTACAGTACCTTATTAAATGGCTAGGATGGCTAAATAAGTATAACAAATAGAAATATAAGATAGAACTTAAGAATTGTTAATAACTGCTAGATAAGTACTGTAAGCGGAATACCCTAGTCTTATAGCTAAAGCGCAGGTAAAAAGCAAGCGCCGCTGCTAAGATATAACCTATACTAAAGCGGAGCAAAGGACGTTCTAAGGGATTAAAGAACAAATAACGCTTATAATAAGAACTACGGTATATATATAGGGTGAAGCGCAATTTATTAATATCCTATATAAGCCACACTCTAATATAGCCTGGCTATACTAGCGACTTATAGGCGACTTATAGGCAAAGCTACGGCATATACTAATAAAGCTTAATTTAAAAAGCACCCTTCTTAGACCTAGTCTATTACTCTATACCAGCTTAGTAGATTATTATGTTAGAGAATAGGTCTATTTAACTGGGGTCTAAGACCTATTGGTAACCCACTAGCAGTAACCTATACTAATAACTTATATACTATTCTATGCATATACTATATAGATAATATATAAGGCTAAAGCATAGGTTAGCGGCAGATTTAATAGGCATATAGCCTTGCCGTCTATAAATCTAGCTATATATAAGTAACCTATAACCTACCTACAAAGTATATACAGCGCTATGCCAATATAGCACAAGGCCAAAGTATAGGGTTAGTGGTAGATTTAACGGGCATTCTACCTTGCTACCTATAAGTCTGGCTGCATGTAAATAACCTACAATCTACCTATAAGGTACTAGCAACCTGCCTATACAAGCAATCTTTTAGAATATTTTTAATAGTCTACTAAATTTAGGTAAGCCCTAAATAGACCAATTAGGATTTTCTATCCTAGGGATAGAAAATCACTACTAGCTTAGTTAAATATGGGGAGTCTTAGTAAAGCAAATCTAACCAATTAGATAACTTTAACCGGCAGTTAAAGTTTCTTAATATCCTTGCGCCGCGTATATATACCACCTGTCTCTCTATGCGCAAAATTAAGACACTCTTTCCCCTCCAATTTTTTTTTCCTTATTAAGGTTTTTATAGGGGTTTATTAAGGCTTAAGTATATAAAGGATTGGGGACAATCCTTTTTAAAGGGGGGGGTATTATTAGGTGAAACCTAAGTAGATAATTATATAGCCGTAAGGTATGGGCGACCCTGGGGCGACCTAGGGGTAACTTACCCGTAAGGCACGTGCGCTGCACATAACTAGGGAAAACCCTTCCTTACCTCGCACGCAGACTCCTCCTTTTCCCTTAAGGATTTGTCTGTCTATACAATATACCCTATTATTCCATTATTAAGCTCCCTATCTACATCCTCACCTTACAGGTAAATAAGAAGTTAATAATATAATAATAACTAGTAGAGTGGTTGCCCAATAGATAAACTTTAATTATATTCTAAGATTTACTACAAAGAAAGGAACTATCTAGGTAGGGACTGTGGTCCTTTAAATATATAGACTGCGCCTAAGAAATATTAAGTACGTAAGGTACGCAAGGTATATTTAGTATATAACGTTCCTTATAGATCCTATAAATCCTATATACTAAAACGGTAACGTGATCTGCTATATAACTTAGTTACCCCTTATTCTATAGTTTAACTAGTTCTAGCGCCTCCTGCGCTTCCACCACTAGTCCATTTATATCCTTTCTTAGTAGCCGTACTACTTCTAATATAAGGTCCGTAATAGTATAAGCAAACGAATATAGTACTACTTAAAAAAGAAATAAATATCCCCTCTATAGCTATATATATAGCCTACTACAACATAGAAAGCGCTAAAAGAGCGCAACTATAATATTATAAAGTACACTAAAATATGCCTAAGTAGGCTATAAAAAGGCCCTAGGCCCCCTAAGGAAGAATACCCTAGTAACCCTAAAGTAGGAAAGAAGTATTAATAAAGCAGGTAGAAAAAGCGGAGAAAGAATAGTGTTATATTAAAGCCTAGGCCCGCGGATAGAAGTAAAGGAGATATATAAGATGTTAGTAAGAATAAGGATAAGAAAAAGAAAAAGAAAGGAACTAAAGTAGAGTAATAAAAAAGACTAAAAAGCCAACTACTGCAATATAATATTTAATAGACTAAGGCTAGAGAGCTATATAGAAAGTATAGGCAAGAAGAAAGCAAGCCGTAGTATAGTTAATACTATAAAAGGCAAATGTCTAAGGACTTTACTAAGGGCTAATAAAGGTAGAAAATATAATAGTAATGCTACTAAAGATAGGGGTAATAGGACTAAAAGACTAGCTTTATAGAATAGGAGTTTTAGTAGGAGACCTTAGGTGTAAATATAGTTAGCTAAGACAAATACAAAGTATATAACACTAGTATGCCCTCTACGCACTAGTTAAAAGGCAATACTTCTAGCAGTTAGCATAGAGGACTATAAATTCTCTTAATACAAAGAGGCCTTAAAGTGATTACTTAATAACTTAATAACTAGAGCGTCTTAAACTAGTTCTAGGTTATAAAGGAAATAGTAAAGGAAGGTAAGGGGGCAGATAAGTACCCCCTAGAGGCTCTATAGTAGGAGAGTAAAGTTTAGAATACTAGCGCGTCCATAGGCTTACTATAGCAATAGTAGTTACTAGGAAGGTTAAAAGTAAGGATGTAGAGGACTATAGGCAACCTATAGGCGACTTATAGGCGCTAAGTAGGCGGTGCCCAATAGTAGAGAGATAGAATACGGGGTTTTCTTATAGAGTTTTCTCCCTATATATATATATATATAAAGTACAGTCCGCGTGAGCCCAATAGGGATCTAAATTAAACATTAAGCAATAAATAAATAATAATAATATATCCAGAGCTTTATCTATAAGTAGTAGCGGCCTACTATTTCCCTTAACTAGTAAATTAATTTGGCTATTTTTTATTTTATTTTACTTTCTAGTATTAAAGAGTAGATTATAAAATATAAATTTTAACTTTTATATATAAATTATTATAGCTAAGGTTAATTAAAGATTATATAATTAACTTCTATTTGGTTAACTAGGCGGAATTACCTATAACTTTAAATATAAGACAATAATAAAGTGATAGATGGTATTATACGTAAGTATAGAAAAGTGGTTTAAATAAGTAAGGACTCGGTAAATTTCTATAGTTTATTATGGTTTCTAATATTTATTCATCCTTTTCTTAAGCCAGTCTTGTAGTCAATACCCTCGATACCCAGTATTAGAATACTTAAGTATCGGCCAATACTATCGCCGATACCCCAATACGTATCCAATACAATATAGTATTTTATGCCATCATAGAGCTAATTTTAGGCTCTTAAAGATTCCCTAGTAAACTAAGAGATAGAAAGTAGATTTCTAATTTATATAATATAGAATCTAAAGCGGAATAATTAGAATCTCCTTAGCTACCTAATCCTTTAAGCATTCTACTACCTTAAGTATTTTTACACTAGTCTTTATACGATCCCATAAAACTCAACATTAAGCACCTAAAAATACCCTTTCTGGCTTATTACTTATTCTAGGTATTGAGAGAACCTTAATTGCTAGTTATAAGAGCTATGGAAAGCTGATACGCTGAGCTAGAAGACACCACCAGTTAATAGCCTTCGTACGACCTTTTAGAAGTAATATTGCTTTCTTATAGATATATACCTTAAACTTATTAATCTTATCTGCTTCTATAACCTCTTAAAGCATATTATAATAAGCCTTTTTAAACTTAGAGAGCTCTTCTTTAGGAATATCTTCTCTTCTCTTTAGGCGTTATATAATAGCTTAGAATCTAGTAGTAGTGCCTTATAAAGAAATCTCTTCTAAAACTTTCGTATAATATAGAGTTGCTACTTTCCTTTAAGAGTAAGATTACCCTATTATTTTCTTATAAATGTTATATAAGCCTTAGGGTTTAGAACTCGCGCAGCTAGATAGTATAGAGACTTAGTAAGCTCCTTTTAATACTTCTTAAGCTTTATTAAATCTCGTATAACCCCTTAAAAAATAAACTTATCCCTAGATTTATTCTAAGATTATTAGTAAAATAGGAGAATAGGGTATTATATAATATACCTATGATTTCTAAATAGTACGTTTAAGAATAGCAATTAATTCTAGAACTCTCTTAAGTGTTAAACAACTCCCTTTAATAAAAAGGGTTATATTATAAAAGTCTTTAAGGAAGTTATATATTATATAAAGCTATATCCAATCCTCTGTTAATAAGAAATCTTTTTTAAATTTTTTTTTTTAATATTCCTTAATATCCCTTCGCCTGGTAAAATGTGTCCTATAGTTATCGATAAGAGCCAGCCAATAGAATCAATGGGATCAAGGCTCCGTGGCCATACGCGTACTTCTAATTCTGGTGTTCGCGCATGGTCTAACTCTTGTAGGACGCTACTAGGCGAAGGGATAGAGGCTTAATCTAGTCCTAATTTTAGGATTAAGAGCCACTAATATTACCTTCTACCAGCTATTCCATTTTGTATAATTATTAAGAGGAATTATACGTCCAGCTTTACTTATAAATTATATTATATAATTATAGAGGAACGAATATAAACAATAAGGTTATAAAGCTTTCCTAATAGGCCTAAAATCGCTTATATATTTTGACCTCGTTTAGCTAATTAAACTGCCTTTATTAATTAATTTACTTATTATATAATACTTTCTAGCTTAACTTCTTATGTCTTCCTTTTCCCCTTTTCTCTTCCTTATAGTATCTTTATAGGAGCTAGCTGTTATATAATATCTTTATTTTCTTTATTCTCTTCCTTATTATTATTATCTTCTTCTTTATCTTCTTCCCGCTCTACTTTATCTGCTTAGTTATATAACTCTATAAGCTTTTAATCCTTCTTTAAGAGAAAGAGAAAAGCTTAAATAATTAGATTAATAACGTATCTCTAATACCGAATTCTTTAGTATAACACGTTTTAGCTTTTTTTTACGTAAGGATAAGCTATTTAGATATTATACAATATAGAATATTATTTAATCCCGCATTATCACCAATAAGTACTTTAATCTTTATTTAGATACCGTACAACTTAAAAATAGGTTTAAGTGCTTCCTATTAATCCTTACCTCTTTAACTCTGTACCATATAAAGGCCAATTAAGATATTATAATAGTAATCATTAATATTAAGAAAGCTAGTACAAATAATAAAAAGAAGAGTATAATTGGAATATGTCTAGATATTAACTATAAGATAAATAGGTGTCTTTGTAGATTAAAGTACTTATTATATAATATCCTAATTATTAATATAATAACTTTAAATCCATTCTGTAACTATTAAGTGATATATTAAAATAATAGTAGGTTAATTAGCCTCTCAATTAAATACTTTAATAAAAGTATAAAATTCTGGCTATTTAACGCATAAAAAAGGGAGCCGTTATATAATGATTAGATTAACCAGCGTTTATTTAATTAAATCTTTCTCCACTATATAACGAAGAACTTTGCCCTTAAGCCCCTTAATTCCCCCCTTTTCTAGAAGGCCTTTATATAATTGTTAAACTAAATCCTTTATATAATCTTATAATCTTATACAAGACTTATTCTTAGCTATTATCTAGTTAATATTATGCTCTCTTTTAAGGTATAGTTTAAGGCTAATGTATTCCACCACCGAGTTAGTTAAACCACCGAGTTAGTTAGCCTGTTTCCCACCAAAAATCATAAAAATTATAGTATAATATCTTAACAACCACTTAATAATAAATTTTAATAATTCAGATTTAGACTTTTATATACATTTTACAGCTTCTATTAAAATTGCATAATAATTAAATTAGTGGTTACTAAGATATAGTAATTTAGGGGCCAAAATAAAGCTAAATTACTATATCTTAATAACTACTAATTTAATTATTATACAATTTTAATAGAAGCTGTAAAATGTATATAAAAGTCTAAATCTAAATTATTAAAATTTATTATTAAGTGGTTATTAAGATATTATAATATGGTTTATAAGCAAGCTATAAATATAAGTAAGCTATATACCTTAAAACTTACCAAAAATTAAAAAAAATTGTATTTTAATATCTTAATAACCACTTAATAATAAATTCTAATAATTTGGATTTAGGCTTTTATATTATTATTTATTGCTTAACGTCCGATTTGGATCCCTGTTGGGCCCACGCGGACTACTCCTTATATATATATGGGGAGAAAACTCTATTTGAGAAAACCCCGTAATCCATCTCCCCGCCTTTTAGGGCTTGCTTATAAGTCGCCTACGAGTTACTAGTGGTGCTCTACTACCTTACTTTTTGACCTCCTTAGGAACTACTGCTGCTATAATAAACCTACGGACGCGCTAGTATTACACACTGTACTCTACTTCTGTAGAGTTATTAGGGGGCGCCTGTTACTCGCCCCTTTACCTTTTATTGCTATTTCCTTTGTAACCCAGAACCGGTCTAGCACATTTTAGCTAATAAGCCACTGGGTAGCCGCCTTGAGGCCTTTCTGTGTTAAGAGTAGTGTATTATAGTTTTCTGTGCTAGCTGCTAAGAGCATTGCTTCTTGGCCGGTGCGTAAGGGGCATAACAGTATTATATGTTTTGGTGTCTGTTTTAGCTAGCTATATTTGCACTTTGGGCTACCTACTGGGACACCCACCTAGTGAAGCCAATCTTTTAGTCCTATTATTCCTGTCCTTAAGAGTATTGCCATTGTATTTTCTGCCTTTGTTAGGCCCTCTTGGAGCCCTTAGGTATTTACCCCCTATAGCATTACCTATACTATGGCTTAGGTTCCCCTTGCCTAAGTCTACCTCTGTACCTTTAACTTCTATTTATTTCTCCAGCGTCGGTCTAACTAGTATTGTGTTGCGGTAGATGGTTTTCTAGTACTCTTTTATGCTCTACTTTAGCTCCTTTCTCTCCCTTGCTGTTGTCTTTACTGGCCTCTTGCGCGTTTCCCTTCCTCCTCTATATAGGCCTGGGCCCTAGCGCCGTACTATTCTTCTTTTACTTTCTCTACCTGTTTTCCTAATATATCTTCCCTACTTTGGGGTTATTGGTTCCTTCTCCTATAGGGCACCCTAGGGTCCCTCTATAGTTTGTTTAGGCGTGTCTTAATATA
>Ga0307507_10004446_pt1 | contig 24867 bp, 22 predicted proteins | sample 7_EM_MG_FD_207223 | JGI IMG/M metagenome (GOLD analysis project Ga0307507, IMG submission 207223) | Populus trichocarpa ectomycorrhiza microbial communities from riparian zone in the Pacific Northwest, United States - 7_EM | ecosystem: Host-associated > Plants > Roots > Unclassified | place...
AGAGAGAAGAGTTGATTTAGCCTCTTGCAGCGATTAATAAGTGAGCTCGCAATATAACGTTTCCATACGGCATAACGTTCAAACCCCCTACTACCGAGCTGAACGGTATAACGAGGTTTTACTGTATACGTATGTCCGCTAATTGATTCTATGGTCTGAGCTTGCTGAGGTAATGAGCTTGCTGAGGTAACTTGATTGAACTGCCCCGCCTTAGCAAACACTGTGACACCCACCCTCACTTCGCTCCTTCACTGGCATCCAATATATACCCACCACCGCCTCGCTATCCCCGCTCACGCTCCCTACAGCTCCCATTTCCTTCATCCTTTCTTGTCCGCCATGACTTCTTCCTCACAGAGCCCTTCCATTGATGAGCTGGTTGCACGCAAGACGGTCGTGGATTATGGCGAGTTCAGGTATGTCGTGTCCAGCCCCGAGCCTCCAGCAATTCCCTCCGACCACGCCAACCTCCTAAATTCGTGCAGCTACGTCACAATTCCCGGTATTTCCACCCTTTCGGATGCCGTCAAACGCGCTATCTGCAAAAAACTAGAGTACGAAACCCAACATACCCAGATCAGAAGCTTGTGTGCGCTGACACCATGTCCCACACCCAATAGAGCACAGCAGGATGCGCCTCCTCTAGATTTGGATGCGATAGATGCAGCGCTCCTGTCGGTATCCCTCCGCTGAGTAATCATGGTTTGTGCTGATATGGCAGCACAGCAATTTTGCCAGAGAACCTATCACACCCCCTCCTGACCCCGAGGCAAACATAGCACGAGATCGCCAACTCGAAAAACAGTCTCGCAAGTCTCTTCTTGATGCCGGCTGCCCTCCTTGCTACCCGCCCGAACTTGAATTTCCCTTTCAGAGTGTCCTAGAGGAATATGAGGTTGTTTCATACTGGCAGTCCCTCTCTGACACCGGACGTGTGGTGCTCACTGCTCAGTTGTCAGATTGGGAGGACTTCCGCAAATACCAGAGGAATATACGACGCCATTGTCTACACCGGAAAACATTTGGTGATTTCGAGGAGAAGGTCCGGGATCGTCGGCGGAGGCACGGGCTTGAGGGGGATGCATTCCTTCATCCTGAATTAGAAAAACAAAGTCAGTTGCACAACTGGATTGAGTTTCAGAACTACCATCTTCAGCTCCATGAACGTTATGAGAAAGATTTGAAGGGCAAGGCGGAAGAATTGGATACTGCCTGAGAGAAATTAGAAACTTCCAGGCTTAAAGATCCAACGGTGGTGGGCTTCTTTGAGATAGGGGTGAATAATCACAGAAACAAGCTGGAAAAGCATAAAAAGATGCTACTATGGATTGAGCAGCAGCGCAAAGCGATAGCCACCGAGCAAGCCACATCTCTTCAGGCCTCTGGGGATCATGACCGACTAAGCATCATGCTAACACGTCCCTCCCCTCGCTGTCGGAAGACGGACAAAGCGCGCCGCTCACCTCTCGGTCCAGTCCGGACAGCAGTCTCCAAGCAGCCGGTGTCGCCCCGGAAACAAATGAGTTCGCGGCTCCAGAAGTCCGGGGCAGCGCGGGTGGCCGGCAGCTTGACTGCAGATTCGGACGAACCTCGGAGCAGCACGCGGCTGGCGGATGTTGAAGACAAATCCTCCCGACGGGGCAAGGACAGCACACCTCTTCGGCCCTTCCGTCCCCAAAGGGTGACCAAGCATGCGAAGAACTCGCACGCACACAAGGCCAGGCACCCCGTCAAGGCCAACACCAATGCCGGCCCGAAGCCGCAGCTAAAGGCCCGGTCTAAACGTCGAAAGGCACCGTAACAGTCTGCGTCCAAAGGTGTGAAGACACGCAGTGGGCGGGTGAGTAGGAGGCCTGAGAGGCCAGGCTTTGGCCCGGCTAGATATCCCCGTGCATGAAAATAGAGTTACTGTACCTCCCTTCCCATATCTTGACCATTCTTCGTGATGTTCAGAGTTTCCCCTAAAGATAAAACTGGCTTCTTCTAGGAACAAGTGTTAGGGCTCGCCTGTCGAGCTCTAACTGCATAGATCACTATGGCGTCGCTCTCCCGATATGTCCACTCGGAATTGGTCTAATATTGTATCACAGACAAGACTCCCCGTGAACGGGATTGCTAGCGGCTTGGCATAGAATTTATGAGCACAAGGGGAATCTTTCACTTCAAATCTGCCGAGACGCTAGTAATCCGCTAATGTAGCTGCAGACATGTGTACATAGTTGCCGTGCATGTGTGCAACTATTAGTTGCACACATGTACGGCATCCTACTTGCAGACGTCTTGGCTTCTGTGGGGCTACAACAACTGCCGAGGGAGACTCCAGCACCTGGATACCTAAATCCGCCTCTTCAAAGACATCGTAAGTAGACCTCTACCCCTCCTAAATGCCTCATTTCGTCAGCTACTAACCGCTGCAACTCGATCATTAACATGGCATTAGATACACTCTTCTCGTCTTGGCCTCCATACGTGTGGTTCTCCCTAATTGTCGCCGCACCCGTCCTCACGCTCCTCTACGATGTGGTATTGTGGCTTCGAATGCCCCCCGGGCCAACCCCTCTCCCTTTTATCGGTAACAAGTTTTCGCTGCCAAAGTCGCAACCGTGGGTACAATTCCAGAAATGGTCAAAAGTCTACGGTCCAATCTTTACAATATGGATTGGACGAAAGCCCACCATCATCCTCTCAGACCCCGTAGTCGCGGCCGATTTGATGGAGAAGCGGAGCAATAAATACTCGTCGAGGCCTAGGATGGTAGCAATGGGAGAGATCCTGTGGGATGGAGCATCTGTCTTGGTGCAGCCTTATGGGAAGGAGTGGAGCATTCGGAGAAAGCTCTTGCACTCTGCTCTCACTCCAAAATCACTCCGGTTGTATAAGCCGGTCCAGCAGGCTGAGGCTTCGAGATTATGCTACCACCTCCTTAGCGGCCCTAATAGCTGGGAGAAGTTGATAGAGCGCTTCACCTCAAGTATCGTCTTCTGTGTCTCGTACGGCCACCGCATTGACTCGCTCAATGCAGAGGTTATACGCCAGAGGTTTGAGTTTATGCAATATTCAGCCTCACTAAATGTTCCTGGACGATACGCCGTAGAATCATTCCCCTTCCTGAAACACCTACCTAATGCGCTAGCGCCGTGGAAGAAGGACATCCAGGTACACGGCAAGAAAGAGGCGGCCGCAAACATGGCCTTAGTCGATCTGGTCCAGCAAGACCTTGCTCGAGCCAAAACGCAAGGAGCTGACATACCAGATTCTCTCTGCAAAATGCTTCTTGAGCTTCGAGAAACTCAAAATATTCCTCTTTCAGACCGGGACTTCTCTTACATCCCCGCCTCTCTTTTTGGTGCTGGCTCTGATACCACAGCGTCGACGCTCTGCTCTGCTTTTCTTGCTCTCATTACACACCCCGAAACGCTGAAGACTGCGCAAGCCGAACTCGACTCCGTCATCGGCTCGGAAAGAACGCCGAACTTTGACGATGAACAATCACTCCCATACGTTCGCGCTCTTATCAAAGAAACCTTGCGCTGGCGTCCTGTAGCTGTGCTTGGTGGTACACCGCACGCTTCCACCGAGGACGACTACTACGAAGGCTACTACATTCCCACAGGGACGACGGTCCTCGGCAACAGCTGGGCCATCAACCTCAACGAGGAGTACTATCCAAACCCGCACTACTTCAACCCGACGCGCTTCCTCGACTCTGCCCTTGCTGAAAAGAGTAAAGGTATTCGTCCAGGGCAAGGCAAAACACATCCGGCTAAGAGTGGCCATTCAAGCTTTGGCTGGGGAAGGCGCATTTGCCCTGGGGCGGATCTAGCGGCAAACTCGCTTTTTGTGGCGCTAGCGAAGCTTATATGGGCATATGATATATTGCCGATTGAGGGCCGGAAGTATGACACCCTTGCATACACGGAAGGATTTAATATCAGGCCGAAGAAATTCGAATGCATTGTAAGAGTACGGAGCGAAGCGCATCGGAGGGTGCTGGAAAGGGGAAATGCGGAGGCGGAGAGCGTCTTAGAGAAGTTCACGCCGTTTGGAGAGTAGAACGGCTAGGAAATGTTTCGGGGCTATGTCTCGCCAACCTCATCTGATGTTTATGCGATGAATTGTTAATGAGCGGTCAGTGGAGGATATTTTCGTTCTTTCGGAATAAATACATATGATTGCTCAGTAACTTCTGGTAGAAAAAGCCAGCGGTCGGACCTGCCGCTGATTCATGAGCAGCGACGAATGCAACATACTGAAATGCAAACACACTGCAAAGCAAAATCCTTCAGAAAAGTAAAAGCAGGGTTTACAAGCGCAACTGACTCAGGAAGTTGGTGCCCGAAAACTGCCTCGCCGCATGCCTCGCAGCCTATCACATTAATGCTTTCCCTACTGACATGAGCTGGCCCCTAGCCTCAACACCAACCTTAACCCCACTATCCCAACTCCCCACCATTCCAGCCCTCTATGTGATTACCAGCGTATCACTTACTACATATAGAAGGTATTCTAGGTGTATTACGGCCGAACGATCTCCGCTATGATTTAGTCAGCCTTGCTTATCACATTGACCAGACCCAGGTTGGTATACATTATACCTCTCGTCCGAGGTCCAGGATGGCGTACTATCTTCAATTCCCCGCAAACTTCTGCGTATTCTACGCCTCAACCGTTTCTCCATAAAGGCTCGATTCTTGGCTCTTTCTCCCAGTTCCTAACCACGCAAGTCCCCTTCCACACCCCCCCCAGTGCGCCCGTACCCGTACCTGTACCTCCACAATGTCTGCTGCAAACCCCCAAAACCTACCCCCCCTCTCCGACCCCACTACGAAATCCGCCAGCTTTAGCTCGAGCACGAGCGCTGGGCCTCCGCCATCGTCCGCCACAGCAAACACCTTCTACTCTCCGCCCTGGACCGCCGTGTACCCGACCAAATAAAACCGCGCACCTGCACGCCATAATGCGACACACCTCACACCTCGTGCGGTAGCGAACTAGCTTCGGCATCTTCGCCACTGCACACGGATTCAAGCGCCCGAGAATCCGCCACCGCGGGCGGCGCGCCGTGCTAGGGGCAAAGCCGAGGGCCTAGCGCCTGCTCGCGCGGATTGGACTTCCCGCCCGCCAGCGTCGCGCTCGCGCACGACGGCTCCCGCGCGCTGGAGACGGAGCGCTTGAAGCCGCTGATCCGGGTGGCTCCTGCCGTTATTCGTGGTCGTCTAATCATTCGCTGCAGGGGCTAGATTCAGCGCGGCTCTGCGGCGTGGCGCCCGGCGGGGCGAGCGGTGGGTCTTGGTGCGCAAAATGCGACGGGCATGCGCGCGGACTGTGAGGGGCGGGGCTTCGGATCGAGAAGCATGATGCTGTTAGGGGCGTTTGGACGAGGCCACTGAGCCCGTACAGGGCGGTTGTGGAGGGGGTTTGATACAGTGACTTGGGTGGTTGAGGGGGAGAGGCCGTTTGAGCTGGCGGCGCAGGTTGTGTCGCAAGTGTATATGTGTAGGATATGAAACAATCTGAAACTTGGTTTCTCTAGCGATGGCAACACAGAGGCTTATTGTTCCTACGAGAAACTAGGAAATTAGATATTGTTGGTAGGGGGCTCGGGCAGTCTCTTTGAGCTCGGCGACGTGGTTACTTGACATAGCACGGGCCACCTTGCAGATATTTTCTCTAGCGATCGAGCTCCTAGATTCTTCCTCATTCCGCTTTCCGCCTAGTCAGTGACCTGACAGATATTAATCCTTTTCCTCTTGTTTACCCTATAGGTGACTACTTGCGCCTTTCCATGTCTTAGCTAACTACATTGCATATAACCAAACTTAACAACCGTCAAAGCTACCAGCGACTCTCAGTGCTGAGATATTCTGATGAGAGTCGCAGAAAAAAAGTTAAACCCATAACCACAGATATGGCAAATAGCTTCATGATGAGAAACAAAATAGAGACTAAGGTAATCGTTCAAGAGATAGGGAGTGCATCTTTGCAGAGATATCCATTTGAGAACCATAGCAACTAAGGTAGGACTTGTTCAGCTGTTATGGCGCCACGAATAAATAAGCTGTCGAAATGTCTTATTAGTAAGGCATAAGAAACTCACATAGGGAGCTAAAGCAATTACTACACATAACAACTTAGCTTACTGTTATACGTTGGGCCTAATATGTCCTTTTTGAAGGCTTTCACAGCCCTCGCTAAAGTTTGTGATCTAGATAAGTCGCGCATCAATCTCTCAATCTCGGTGTCTCGGGGTTCCGACAGCTTGTTATTTCGTTCAGAGACTCCAGCGCCCGTTGTCCCGAAGAAAGGCTTAGTAGTGCGAGTGTTTACCTACTATCGTACGTAAAGTGAGCGGGGCTCAGCTTGTCAGTGGTGGAGGTTGCAGAAAGAGGGGTTTGCAGCATCCCGGCCAATCCTTGACGCTCGTTCCCTCTCCCGTTTGGCGGTGTAGGGTCGACCGTCATTGGTTCTCGATCTAACAGTGCATGATATTCGAATGTTCTCCTATTTGTTGTCGCCTCCCGATGCCACGGCGGTTGCAATGCTCCCGGGTGACGAGGCAACAGCCGTGCCCACAACGCAATAGAAGACTGAAGCCTTCCAAATAATTCATCCCCAGCAACCACGGCCATGTCGAGAGTCGCAAGTCGCGCAAATAGTTCCCTGATCTGTCAAATTCAACTGCGCCGCATCTGCCTTACACGTGGATAGATGGGGGGCTTGCGGGAGGCTGAGCAGCAAATGGGGTGGTCTCCAGCTGTGCCCAAGGTGGACACTCCGGGATGGGTTTGTTCCTGGCTCTCGATTGCAATGCGATTGGACAAAGGTGTGGCTGTTGAGGCTGAGCAGGCTTCTTGATGGTTTCGTCCGCCAACCCTTGTTTTGGCACGCGGCGATGGCGTGTGGGCGTGTGGAGCTCGGACAGGCAGCAGCACTTTGCACCTCTCAACGGCTTATATCCACCATGGCGACGCTTCAGGGCTACCTCAAAGGCCTGCTCACGTTTTCAACCTTCTGTATGATTTTTTACTAATTGTCGCGCAATAACTTTCTTTCCATTGCGCTCTAATTCTCGAAGAAATGGAGACTTTCGGCCGACTTCCTCGTCGTCTTACCAAACTCTACACCGACACCAAGACGACCTGCGACGCTGTAATCGAGCAGGAACCTAGAGAGGTCTTCCCGGAGCTAAGCTTACTGCATCTCAAATATCGCGAACAAAAAGATCGGTTAATTGCTTGGGGTTTGGAATGGAGCGATAACAGCAAAGGCGACTCAGGGGACATTGACGAGTCTGTCGAGCGGGCTGGCCTGACTGGGACCGTCACTCGTGTTCTTGGAATGATTAAGGATATTTTGGACGAAGCGGAGAAAATGCAGCATTCTGGACAGTCTGGGACTGGAAAGGCTATTTCCGAGGAAAAGGGTGGGGTCCGGTCAACAGGCGATGCTCTATGGGCGGCCTCCGACAGATCACGATATGAGGAACTCGCCAGGGACCTCACCAATTCTATCGACATACTATACGAACTGTCAAAACCAAGGGGGCCGTATCGTCAACCTTCGCTCGCTCCGAGCCTCAGTCGGAGTAAAAAGACTGTTTCCGAACCTGCCAAACCCGCCTCTCGGCATGTATTCCTCTCATCAGAATACAATGCATCAGACGTCACCTTAATAAATCCGGCGTCTATGCCGCAAGGATTGAACATATCTGTAAAATCAGGTCTGCCACCAAAGCTTGACCCTTCATCGTTGAGTTTGCCAGAAGAAGAGCCTCCACCGTATGAGGCCGTCGGAGTTCCTACATCCGCGAGACTGATTGGACGTCTCCGTCAATTACACAGCTCAACCAACCCCTGGAAAACAGATGGAAGCAAAACAGTCGAAATTCCTGTTCTAGTTGAATATGTCACCTTCGACTGCACCTACAGAGACACTGGAGTACCTCTACCTCTCGAACGGCTTGACGCTCTCCTATCGACTCTCGTTCGTTTAGCAACAGAGCAGTCATTCCATGGAACTCTCCAGTGTCTTGGATACTTCGAAGACCCAATCCAGCCCAGGTTCGGATTGGTCTTTGAACTTCCATCTTTCGTCTATTCAGGGCCCTCGGACTTGCATAAACGGACTGAGGAGCTGCGGCCGGCTACGTTACTAAACGTGCTCCAATCGGGGTCCAAGTCATTACACAACTCAAACAGCACCACTCCTCCGCTAGAAGATCGGTTTCGACTTGCCTACACACTTGCTCTTACCTTCAGTAAAATCCACGGAGACAACATTGTCCACAAGGATGTGAACAGCAGTAATATTCTCGTTTTCCGGAAAGACAGGCCTGCGCATCAGTCCAGAAACAACAGGGCACTTGACTATGCTCTTCGTTCACCGGTGATTTGCTCTTTCGACTTGTTCTCCGAATATGACATTGAGCCAGCTCCCCCAATGTCTTCACCAAACATTTACAGACACCCAGAAGATCCCAAGTTTACAGGTATCAAATCGGGGGAATATGGTCCGCAATTTGATCTTTACAGCTTGGGCTTGATCTTACTGGAAATTGGTCTATGGACTCCACTCTCTGACCTTTGGAAAGCAAAATACACTCTGATGGATTTTAAGCTTCGGCTAGACGAAATCTATATTAGGAGGCTTGCGTCAAAATGTGGAACTACTTATATGCAGGTTGTGCGCGACTGTTTTTCGGCTGCAGACCGAATTGCACTAGGCGATGAGAGTTTGCAGCCTTTCAGCCGGGTCTACAACAGGATTCTGATACGACTCCAACGCTGCTGTCTACTTGACGAAGTCGAGACAAACTTTGAATGGACTGAAATGGGTTCAGCATCCAGCGGTAGTGTCTCGGCCCCGCTGAAACGGAAAAACATCAACCCTATTCAACCGGAAACACCAGGGAACATGAGTCCATCCACATACAGGAGCGCCAAACGGTGGGCTTCAGAAAAAGGATCTCAGATTCTCGAGAAAAGCAAATCGGCATCGAAAGCATCATCTTCTCCCAACTTAACGTCATTGTCTCGATCTGGGTCCAAATCTTCACAAAATTCTTTGTCCCTTCGCGCTCAACTCTCGCAGAGTTTGCACAACTTGACCAGTCCCAAAGAAAGTGAAACGGAACCCATGGACTGGCAAATGACGCATGGTAGAAGAACTCCTCTTGAGGAATCGGGCACTCTTGTGCCATCTACAACTCGAACAAGTCCGTCTCCGGAGGACAAACATGAGAGCTCCTCTTTGTACAAAGAGAAAGCGGGACATGCTGCCCGTGTCATCCAGCGTGCCTGGCGCAGCCGACTAGAGAATAAGTCTTTCAAAGACTACAAAACTAAGATCACAGTGATCCAAAAGCACTGGCGCGAAAAGAAAGAAGTGCGCTCCGTTCGCGCGCTTGTCGAGAGCACTCAGAACTGGCCACAAGCCACGCTCGGCTATCCTACACCAGAGCCTGAAGTGCAACCCACCGAGCAAAGAGTCGGTTGTAGAACTTCCAACATTCAAATTCAAACCGACATCGAAGCCCCCGCGCGACCGAAACTCCGCCTCCAGCCGGTCAAATTCTCGCCAAGCATAGTTAACAACTGGCATTCGACCATGCTTCCCCGCCTCGAACGCTTGATTGAGCGTGCGCTCAAAGACTCCCAAGAGACTATCAGCATTGATCTCGTCGCCATCGGCGAATGTCAAGCGACTGCGCGCCCAACCATTTTCGTGACCTGCACCAGCACTGCCAAAGTCAAAGCAGTACTCGCGCGCAGATTTACCTACGACCAAACCGTCTTCGACCTTAAAGTCCGGCGTGGCAAGATTAGGCGCTCTAAGCTGACTCGCTCAAATCGAAGGAGAAAACCACCACACCGATCAATGATGAATGACGAGCCCTATAGCGCAGACATGCCAGCTTTGAACCCTTTCCATCAGCAACGCCCTTTGTGTGGCGCCTCTATTGGCGCATTTAGAGATGAACATCTCCCGCCAGTCTCCTATGGTGGCGTTATCCTTGTAGATGATGAACCGCTAGGTATGAGCGTACACCATCTCCTCGACGCGCCTAGTGAAGATGATGATAGCGAGTATGGCGAGGAAGCAGTAAGCCCGATAGATGCCGCAAGGTCGAGTGCCACCGGTAATGGGAATGCGTGGCTCGCAGGCATGGGAGCGCAGCCCGGTTTAGAAATTGCTGAGCAAGCAACCTGGGATTTCGAGATATCGGATGACGAAGAGAAGAGCGACGATGAGCTCGAGTACGAATCCGAAGATCTAATGTCCGACTCAGAACTCGACAGCGAAACCGAAGACGACCACGACTCTCGCTCGCGCGCCTCAGATGAACGGCAATTAGAAACCGGTGACATCGATGGTATAGCCCTTGGAGATGGTGGTGACATTATCATTACTCAACCTGCCATTGATGACGTCGATGACAACTTCTTTCCGAGTCCCGAGGACCGTGACGATGACCACCTGGATTCCCACGCGCTAGGCCGTGTGCATGCAAGCTCAGGCATCCGGCGCTGGAATCGCAACGGCGTGGTTCATGAAATCGACTGGGCTCTTCTCAAATTGAATCCGGACCGCCTGCAGCCTTACAATCTCGTCCAAGGCGGGCGAAGGTTTTTTCCAAACACCGAACCGGAGCTGTGCCCGAAACTCATCGAACCTATCTGTCGGAGATACTACAGGCCCGAGGAAGACGAGTACCCGTCGCAAGTCGCGTCCGTGGATGGCCTGGGGGGACTGGGAGTGCATTGTTTTGGGCGCACCAGCGGGCTCAAGGGCGGAGTCGTGGGCATGACGATGAGCAGCGTGCGAATCTACCGGCGCAAGACGTTCAGCAGGAGCTGGCATGTTGTGGGCGGCTTTGGAGGTACGCTCGCCCTCCCCCAAACCATCTCTGAAACCCTTTTACTAAATTTTTTCTGCAGTCGGCGGTGACTCTGGTGCGTGGGTTATTGAAAACTCGCGTGGTCGCGTCTGCGGACACGTCCTGGCATGGTGCGCCCGCAACCGTCTTGCGTACATCTGTCCGATGGAAGTGCTGCTTGAGGACATCAAACACACGCTTGGCGCGCGAAAAATATACCTCCCCGGTTCGGAAGAAGAGCAGAATCAAATCATCGTGGGCCAGTCGCCCACCAAACCGGAGCTTGAGCTCGACTGCAAGGTTCCCCGTAGGAAGAACGGCTTCGAGCTGCCGGATATCATGAGCTTGGATCTTACCGGAAAGGGGGAACCGGAGAAGGAGAATATTCCCGTTCTTGGGAGCAGGTTGCAGGACTCGCCGAGTAGGCTTGAGTTCTTGGGTGGGAGGACGGGGCAGATGGCTAGGTGACTTGCGGTGGTGTGTTCACTTTTGTACATGGATAAGGAGACAAGAGATACCTTTATATATGACCAAAACGATAGCATCAAATTCTAGTTTATAATCTACTTTCTAGTATCTATTACGCTGCTGAGGCGTCCATTCATCATTCCGTGTATCGACTACCCTCGCGCATGATTTTAATTACCAAAGAATGCCATGTGAGGTTCTTTCTACGTCTAGATATAAACTTCACGTCTTCATGTAAATTGTACGTAGGTGAGCGTGAACTAAACCAATAGCTCCCCAGGTAGACACCTTTATCCCTTAACCCGCTAACGTCCACAAAGCGCCAGGATCAGAACATCTGTATAGATTTGATCAATACAAGCCATCAACTATGCCTTCCAATTGTACTTCCAATGATATAGACCTTGTTCAGCCGACTCAATATAACGTTCAACCAAATTGTGCCTCAAAAAAAGCCTCCCCCAAAGCCTTAGCCGTTGCCCGATTCGAAGCTCTCCACATTAGCTGTATATTCCTAAGCACAGCGATTGATTGATAAATCCTTATCGATAACGTGTGGACGAATTTTAGCGGGTTAAGGGATAGGATATCCATCTACGGAAGTCGCTAATAAGGCTCTGGTGGCGTTGGTGGCGGTGTAATAGCGGGGTTGGGGCTGCAGAAGTCGTCATATAATGCTTCTCTTCCTTTCTCCGTCGGGTTGATCTCAGAAATTCGAATATATATCTCGTCCATAGTCGATCTATACAAGCCCCGGTAAACGCAAGATCAATTAGTTACCTAATATATTACTCAGGAACTCAACCGATATATAGCCCACCCTTTAAATAACCAGAGCTCTACCTAAACATATCAAGACGTCCCAAATTTGGTCTAAATTTTTTTGGTCGCAGTAATAGCGTCCGTCAGATATTATGTAGCAACTGTATCATCCATCCCCCATCAACCCTCCCATCCATCCAACTTAGACCCGACATCTCGTGGAGGCCGTTTTCGGGCCCAATGACGTAGGTCGGTTAAGTGGTCAGCTGCTGCGGACACTCTAACCCGGGCGTGCTATTTTAGGAGGAAGCCGCTTCTGACCCCCGGTTGGCCCGCAAAAAAGTATGTGGCTGAAGAAATCTGCTGCCTGTAAAAAGCACGCGGCCGCAGCGTCTGGGAGCACTTTATAGCCCAGGGGCATCGCCCTAAGCATCAATACCTCATCCTTTCTTACCACTGCACCGCACTATCAGCTTTTTCCTTCCAGCCGAAAGGTGTGGATCCGAGCCGGTACCGAAGCATCGCCCATCAGCATTTCGATAAAGGGCGTGTAGGTATTTTACAACAGTCTTTAAGAACAAACGTCTCGAATGTCTTAGGAAGGACGGCGGAGCAACACGTCGACCAATGCTCCGACGACAAAATGCTCGGTACCCGTAATCTTCAACAACATTTCTCCGAGACCCACTTTCTATACTTGTTTCTAGCACTGCACTTATTTGCCGATATCTCTATCGCGTCTAATACAACATGTTACTTTCCTAGTGGTCTCGAATCTGATGGGTCTCCCTGCAACCATACCGCCGATGTATCCGCATGCTGTGGACCTGGTATTATCTGTTTGGGCAACGGTCTCTGCGCTCCCGGGCAAAATGCCCGAAACTATAAGTTCTATCGAGGCAGTTGTACTGATTCAACATGGAAGTCATCAGCTTGTCCAAACTTTTGTCTCGGTCGTAGGTGCAGCCATTATTTTCTCAAAACACTCGATTCATGGACCGCAACATTTAGCTGACCAAAATCAACAGCGCTTGACGATATCGACGGCGGCCAAGGACTTCGGAGCTGTTCAGGCAGCCCAGGCCAATATTGCTGCGGGCGCACCAGCTATGATTGCTGCAGCAATTCAACCAATATATTCACGCTTGGCCGTGCGGACATTATAACAACAATTCCACATTCCCCGGTCTCAACGACTACAGCAACAGCAGCCGCTACGAGTAGCAATTCAGGATCCGCAACCCACAGCCACCCGAATGGAGTTACTATCGGCGTGGGCGTAGGCATCGGAATTGGGGGACTAGCAACAATCCTACTCGCAATTGTTGTTTTCTTGAAACGCAGGCGTTGCAAGAAGCCAGCATCGCGGCTACGAATATCTAGTCCCATAAAGCTAGAGTATGGAGGGACACATAAAATAACGGCTGAATTGGAAACCTCTAGGGATAATGAGAGGCGTGCGTATATACCTAGCACACTACTAGAGATGGAGCATGTACCTATATATGAGATGGAAGCTCTACCTAATGAACCTAGCAGAGTGAGATAAGACGAGCATCGCTATCTTAGAAGGTTTTTATGGAAAGAGGAGTTATATTGATATGAAGCATAGATATAAGTATACGATTATAAAATTGTTAATTTTATTCAAGAGATATTCCCTTGTATTTTCAGTCACTGGTTCCATATGATGCACTCTAGGAAAAGCCGCGCTGGATGCCTAAACCCTCTTTATTATTGCACGGTTGACTGAGCTAGTGATCTTTTTGGACTGGAGTGGAGTGGATCTGAGCTCAAATCCACTCCATCCAGCTAGTAAATTGTTTGACTCCAGGAGCTCAATGGAGCTCCAGTGCATTTATATACTAAATATAGAAAGGCTTAGCGTTAGTGTGGTGTTATAAAAGAAAGGGTAGATGCAGAATAACTTACTAAAAGCTACCTATATTATACCTTACCAATAACCTTATTCTTACAGTTAATCTTAATAGCCGCGTATTGCTTATCTAGCTTCTCTTCCTCCTTATTAGTTACGTTGTCCTCTACCTAAGCAGCTACCTCTACGGCAACGGCAGTAGTAAGTTGGGCCTTTACTACTTCCTTAAGCAGCACCCTTTTATAAGGCTCTTTTACCAACTTATCCACTTCCTTATTGTTAAATATACCTTTTAGCGGTAGCCTATATAGATGGCAAAGAACCTTATTTGCCTTAATTATACTTATTTATAATTAGGAACGCTGGTTACTAAAAAGGATCTTATAGCTACTAAAGAGTTGCTTATATTTATTACTTATAGGAGGCACGGCTAATATATTAAGCGTAAATCGAGCGAGATCTGGCTGGCTCTTATATCGATCCTGCTTCTTCGATCCTCTACACCACGCCAAGATCGCGATATACGCGCTGCCTTTACCGCGTCTGCCTCATAAACTGCCTCCGAGCCGCGCGAACGAGCTTATACTACAATTGATTGATGGTGGAGGAGCTTAGTGGGCAATATAGTGCTGCTGGGCGAAGCCATAGCGGATTTTCTATGCAAAATCAGATTCTATACTGTCTTGGCAAGCAATTAACAAGCAAGCAAGTGGAGGGGTGTTTTGCTTGCTTGCTTGCTTATCAGCAAGTCTGATAAGGATAACTCTAAACAACCTTAAATAAAGCTTAATAAGGCCTTACAAGCCTTACAAAAGCTTTATCTCTATAAGGAATAATAGGAAGATAGTAAGAGAGATTTAATTACGGCTCTTATAAGGCATGAATGTCGAATTCGAAGCTAAAGAGCTCGTAACACCAAATAAAAGACAATTATAACTTATTTTAGTGTAGCAAATTATTTAATTTTAACGTCAGGCATGTAAATATAAGATATTATTACCTAATTATAGCTTTTAGTGTATTTGATATATAAATAAATACAACGATACCCTTGATATAACGATACGCTTGGCCGTACAAAGCGTATCGTACTAACCAGTTTTTACTGTACGCGTATGGTCACGGAGCCTTGATCTTATTGATTCTATTGGTTAGCTCTTATCGATAACCTACGGACCCAAATCAACGTGCTAAGGGATAACGTAGAAGTAATAAAGGAAATAAAGGGCTTTTGCCTCGTAGTATTTTGGACATAATTAGACCTAGAGAATTATATAAGGTATGGCAGTGAGGCAAAATTGCGATAGGATTTTGAATTGAAACTTTGAGCTACCACCGAAACGACGCCCGTAAGCCTCAGACCCTCGGAGGAAAATTCGTTTGGTGATAAGGAGGAGTATGCTCGCACGTGCGCGTAGTGCAAGTACCAACAGTCCACCAGGGGTCTGATTTGATTTATGAGATAAGATATACGCGTTGTTTTGGTTCTAGTGTTCGCGCACGGACCACTTCATCCGAAGGGATAAGAAGTATATAAGGATGTCTTCAAGTGTTTATATTTATGGGTGGTATTTTTGTGTAGACCGATGTCGAGATGCTTTGAGGAAGACGCCTTAATTGAACGATAATACAGGTATTACAATTACATTTTTAGTACTGTCACGGCCAATACTTAACTCCCCAGTTGCTCGGCACGATCGATCGTAAAAACATCGGCATCCCGGTAGTCTGACATGCGCAATTATTACCCAACCTTATTCCCAAATGCGGCCGGAAACAGTGAAAGTGGGCCAGTGGTGCACACCCACAGTGCGGGGCTCTCGGCATCGTGGACCCTTTCACTCGCTCAACGAATCAAAGCGAAGTGATCATATGATGTCGCATGGGCCTGCACCTTATCGTGCAGATTCACGGAGCATTGAGGCGCATTTCGAGGGTCTAGGTCCGAGCCATCGCTGCACCTAGAGGATTTGCGCAGGGCTACGTAGCACGCGAATCGCCTAGGCTTTACTCAGCTGCTAACTTTTGCGCAGAAAAAGAAAAGGGAATCAAGGAGGAAAAGGCCCGGGGAGATTGCTGCTCAAATTTGCTGCTGCTGCGGCTGGATCTGCGAGCTTTTCTCCTAAATCCATCGTCGTGCAGTTGCAGTTCTGCCCTGCTTTTCTGCTCCGCTTTTGTGTATTTATATAGCCGTTGCCGATCTCCCAACATGTCTGTTACTCGCTCGCGCGCGCCCCAGAGCGCCGACGTCGCGCCCGCTGGGCTTCGCAAGAAATATCTCGATGGCGAGAAGGGCGTGTCTTCGAAGCCGCGCCGCGTATTCTCGCCGGCGATGAACATGGACTCGATGCTCCACGCCAGAGTGATTCCGGGTCCGAACATAAAGTGGAATCCATCGTATGAGACCTATCGAGCCCGTGTGGAGTCGCTGTCCAAGATGGACATCCTGAGACCTCAAAAAGTCCCGGAGGGATTTCCGGAAACCGTGGATGCGCCGTGGGTGTGGTCTACTACGGATTTTGAGGATGACAGCAAGTATATCGTATCACTAAATGAGAGTGAAATCGCCGAGGTTGAGCGTGCTCTAGCTTTCTTCAAAGGTTGTGGAATCGAATATAAAAATATTTAATAAAGCAAAATGATGCTCACATCACTCCCTCAGGTCTGCCTGGAGATCTCGGCCCAGGTGATGTATCTCGCGCGACGTTCCCACTCCCAAATCTGCGGAGCAAGCTGGAAGGGGTTGCCAAAAATCTCCATCTGGGCTTCGGATTCAATGTAATCCGTGGCCTTACACCTCAGAGATACTCATCTTTTGAAAATATTATCATTTATCTTGGTCTCACGAGCTACATTGCTGAGAAGCGAGGGGTTCAGGACTCTAGCGGCAGTATGATTAGTAAGTGGATACCAGGGAAGGAGTCACGAGCAAAGCTAAGAATTACCGTACAGTCCATGTCAAGGATCTTGGACGTCAAATAGCGCACTCCGAGATGCGGCAGTCCCCTTACGCTAGGAACGCACAGGTCTAGGTAGCATGCAAATGAGGTAAACGAAAGGCTAACGCATGAACAGCCTTTTCACAACGATGTGTGCGACATCCTGGCAATGTACGTGCAAGAACAAGCCGCAGAGGGAGGCGAAAGTTACCTCGCCTCTAGTGCTAAGATATATAATGAGATTGCTGCCACGCGGCCTGACGTGATTCATACATTAGCGGACCCCTCATGGATATTCGACAAGTATGCTTCTCCTTGCACTAAAGCATAATGACATTACTGAGTTTGTAAAAGGCACAGGACGCCAGCCTATTGGAACACTCGCGCCCTCCTCTTCAATTACACGGGGAAAGGACCAGGATTCTGCTTCTCGCGCCGACCTATCACCGGCTCGCCGACTTCTCCTCGAGGCCCTGGCGTGCCACCAATGACTGAAATACAAGCTGAAGCCTTAGACATGGTTCATTTTACCGCTGCAAAACACCAAATTTCCATGCGGTTACATCGAGGAGATATCCAACTCATCAACAACGTCGCTGTTTTCCATGCGCGGAATGGATTCCAAGACAGAGTTAGTCAGAAAAGACACATCATCCGACTCTGGCTAAGAAATGAAAACTTGGCTTGGAAGACTCCGGAGGGACTGGAGAAGACCTGGTTCGAGAAGTATGGAGATTCTGAGCGGAGAAAAATTGCGGTTTGGAACATCGAGCCTGGGGCAACCAGAGAACGGGTCATATTCCGAAGCGATAGTTGCTCCTAGTCTATGATGATATGTCTTGGCCCGCGGCGAAGCGAGTGAAACTCTTACTATAAAATGTTAGCGGGAAACTCTGCAGGGTATTGGGACATTTTGGAAGGCGTAGGGGAATAGTACCCGCAATTTAGCACGGCTCTGCTACAGATTTACCGTTCATTTTTTCTGCTTGTCTAGAACGTAACGTCGGGAATTTTCTACGTGGCTCAAGTCAAAATCCATGGGAGTCCAAGGCCCTCGTGACCCGAGAAAGCGATCCAATGGGAGGGTAGAAATATCCACCTCGTCCAGAAAGCTACTCATATCAAGATCGTACTCTACGATATCAACATCCAAGCCCTTGTTGTAGCCGTCTCGGCCCCGTGAAAATTGAATATCATCAGTATCGGATAAATGGATGCCTCGCAAAAGTTCTTCCTGCGTGGGCATCATCTGGCGTTTGGTCGCGGCAGTCTTGCTTCGTTTTCTCGATCGCCCGTCTATTTCGAGGTGATATTCTCCTAAGCAATTATGACATCTTCCGGCACTATCCGCTCTGCCGGCTTTGGCTTGCCTGAATCTTTTGTCGTCAGTAATGATCATAAAGCTGGGGTGTGTAACACTACCCTTGCGTTTCTAAAGTATGCTTATCATGATGTACTCTGAAGAAGCTCCCATCTCCAACTAGTATATCAGATTCCGGGTTTTGTGAGTTATTCTGCTCGGAGAGAGTAATGTGAAGACTGTGTGAACTCTCGATAGTAGTATTTCTGATTGTTTCGCTATGAGCGTCGACGGTGAACTGGAGCTGCGATCCTAATGCTGCTGCTTTGTGGCTTGTAGATGACATTCTGGACTGGGATCTCTTGCCGTGTCTTCGAAATATGTATTTAGCGGAAGTGAGTATGAGTTGACGCTCCGGTTTGCACTGTCTCTATTAGATCCTCTTCCCAGGACAGCTTCCGGGCCGTCATCTTTATAGTGTCGTCGAGCATTCTCTACACAACCATGCCTCAGGTGATGGAGAAGGCTTGCCGTAAGGTCTAGTCCTCAGTGTTAGCTCCATGAGCCTTGCCGCAATCCAAATTCGGCAGGCCGGCGTGGGGAGAAAGATTGGCGTTCGTCGCGTGGGCGGAGCGGGCTCAACAGCGCGCCAAGGATGAAGAGAGCTTTGGGCACGCCGTATAAAACTATCGTCAACATCGTTCGGCGAAGGTCTAGACTAGATGCAATTTGGACCACGCATCTCGTCATTGCTGATCTTCCGCAAAAAGAGAGTCCGGTCTGGAACATCAGCTCGCGTGCTTGAAACGTGCGGGAGGCTGAGCGCTAAACAAAGGGGCGGGTGTGCAGCCACTCTCGCCATTGCGAGCCCACCACCCTGGATTCCGGGTTTTTAGCCTTTTGCGATGCGAAACACTGCGCGCGTTTCGACAGCGGAATGCTGCACGCTTTTCGACAGCGAAACACTGCACGCTTTCAGCAAGTGACCTTAACCCTGCGGCAGTATCTTCGCCGTCTAGCATGCCTCCTCTTGAGGCTTTTGGATATGATTTGGAATATAGGCCATGGCCTCTAATGTAACGAAATCATCCTCTTCTTGAACCTTGATGATGATAGAAGCCAAAGAATTGAACCCTAAATGCCTGTACAGCTGCTTGCCCATTGGGCTTGCGAATACAGATATGGCCACGTTGAGTTCTTTCGCTACCTGCATTCCCCAGTTGCAGAGGGCGCTACCCGCACCTCGCCTCTGGTGCTCGGGGTGAGTGGCCAAAATCTGGAGCTGGAAGTGCCTTGTGCCATAATACTTGTCGAATAGGTGTCTCTTTGAGCTCGCAAGCGTCTCGTTCCAGGCTCGCATCCGCCTGGGGTCACCGTCTCGCCTAGGCCGACTATATTGAGACTCTGAAGATGCTGCCAAGAGATGTGGTGAGCATTGGAAACTGGAAAGAGAGTGGCAAAACACTTAAGGTCACCAACATTTTTCAGTGCCCTGCTCGGCGCGCAGGAACTTTTGATCGCTGATATTTATTATTTCCCACACGGCAAAGGCCATCGCCTTTATCCGAAGGGGGTTTTCAGGGTCCAGACACTCAGCGAATAGGACCATCCATCTCCCATCCTTGTTTTCAAGGAACTCTCTGTAACGCATGCGGGTAAATTTCCGCGTGTCGCGCGGGTAAGTCCAGCGGTAGGGAAAGCGGTAGTCCCATTGAGGGTCCATTGGGAATGCAGCTAGGCCGATGTCCAGCATGACGTCCAGGTCCGCAAGTGAACCCTGCCGGATCGATATCTGCAACGGATCGAGAGATGGTGAGCGAGGCCACAAGTGGACCGGTGAGGCAGACTTTACAGCCATGAGGAAAAAAATCAGGATCTAGAAGATTAATGACGAAACAAAGGCAATGCGCTCTGGAGTGGAATAGGCAGCAGCAATATATCGTAGGACCCCATGGACTCGCCATGGACTCACCATTACATTTATGGCAATACGGTGAGATGTCGAGTTCAGCAGGGAGAGATTTTTTGCCTCCCTCGAATGCGCCATGACGTAGCCGCGAAACCAGAGGCGTTCGGCGAGCCCGTTGCGGTTTAGCGATGCTGGCTGCCCTGCCTACCTGCCCTCGTTGCCACACCGCCAAACACCAAGCTTAAGCGCTCGGCCAGTCCGCCTCTCCACATAACTACCCCTCCCCCCAAAACATCCCCCCAAAACAAGGGGAGGCTGACTTTTCCCGGCAATGGCTGAAAGCTACCGTACCTACGTCATTAGTGCCCTTGGTAAACGACGTAGATGGCTCTCCCAACTCTATATATGTCGTAACTTGTGCTGCATGTCTTGGACCGGAAGATATGCCATCTAGCGCAGCATCCTAGCACACACCTGGTCGCTCGGTTCCCTGTTTGACTCCTCACCGAGGGGCTCATAAGCCTCGACCTCTCTATCCAATGGCTCTTGTCACGCCTAGAGGTGATATGGGTATGTATCACCATGTCGCCTTGCGCAGCTTCACTCTGGCTGATCGAACAACAGAGAGCCCATGGCAAGAGCCGGAATTCGACGCCTTACTGAATGATTATCCATATGACGCACTGTTAAGCTTCGTTGGCACTCCGAGGATCTTGTTGGACTCACCTTCCCATCATTCCCCGCATCCTTCGAACATCCAAAGCCCATTTGAACAGATAATGCAGACGGCCAATCCGTCCGCAAACATTTCGCCTGAACAGGGGCCTCAATTATCACAGTATCATGATCCTCAGCCTCCGAAAACCCCAGCTACCGTGTCCCCCGTCATAGCAAGTCATGCTGGTTGGTCCAGCTATGCTTGCAATGGTGCGACTTACACCTCAACCGCCTACGGATACTCCGGACATGTTCCAGCGATAAGCCTAAATCCTGTATCGGCAATGGTTTTACATTCTGAGATTTCCCAGCAACATGTTTCCAGTGAATATTCTGGACCCCAATCTTGCCCGCAGTACGCGCCGTTCCAACAGACTACTAACGCTATCGGTCATCACTTAGAGGCGGGCTCCTCAATTTCCTCTAACTTTCCTTCAGATGTGGCGTCTTTTACCGACATAGCGGGTTCAAGTTCCATCAATATACCTACGATAGATACTTCGTCGGAAACCTTACTCTCTCAAAGTTTGCCATGTTCCCTCAAGAATAACGAATGCCTATATGGTACCCTTAGCAGCGATCCAACCGGTGTTTACTCCCCACGTTCTGTGACAACAGCTACTCTGATGAGCGCTAATGTCGGATTATCCCCACCTTACTCCTCTTTTGAGTCCGGATCAGGTCATCCAGGTGAAGCAGTGCTTACTACTAGTATTTCAACCACTGTGGCACAACCGCCATGCCTCCACACCCCACCACCGGGGAATGAATCGAGCCCCGCACTGACTCCCACACCGGCTGTTCCGTCCTCGGACGGCCAGTTAATATGTCCAAACCCAGTCCAAAAGGGAAGAAAACGAAATCGTTACACTATGGAAGATGTATGTCACTGTCATTCGCAACCCCTCTTGACTCATTCTTATTTTACGAGCAGGACGCGAGGCAGGTTTCCATGAGAGACAATACAGGCGCTGTAACCGGTTACCAGCAGGTTTTCGGGATTCCTTCAAAACAAAGACAGCCTTACAGCCCTAAAAAGCGTGCCGATGTCGCACATACCCGACGTCTCGGAGCTTGCGATAGATGCAGGTCTTACAAAATGAAGGTATTTATCCCAGCTGTGCATCATTCCCACTACGCTTGTGCAACATTGCAATTACTGACTGTAACTCGATTAGTGTGGACGTCCGGACTCACCATACGAATTATGTACACGCTGCATGACGTCGAACCTACAAACGTTGAAGATGCCATGTTTCCTAGCCAAACCCGTAGAAGCGGAACTTTTTCGCGATAGTAAGTTTCCTTACCAGCACTACTGCATATGGCTGCTAAGTCCCGTCCCAGAACCATGCATCAACCATCCTCTTCAGACTTCAAGAAGTGAAGTTTATCGTCTTCTAGACATAGAGGCCCCCCAACGTGAATACCTTAGATTAGAATTAACGCAAGATTTCGGAGAAACACTGAAGATATATGTTACTCGGTTTGAGCCTAGGTCTGACGACAAGACTGCCCATCCATGGAAAGATAAGCAAGGCCGCCCCCGAAGTATGGAGATGCCCCCCTACTGCATCGCCAGAATGGGTGATGCGCGGAATAACATGCTTCAATACATTGACAATTTTAGAGGGTCATTTCTCTCTAGCTTTTTAAGAGGTTCAAATGAGATAACCGGCGATATATTTGACGAAGCTCGACGGCACTCCGCTTTTAATCCCGTAAGACATTTCCACAACTTGTCCAGAAATTTATTACTGACATTTAATAGACATGCACCGTGCGAAAAGCCCTTGATCTCTTTGCTGCGAATCGAATAATTGAGCGCGACTGGAGGATTTGCGGAGCGGAGACTCTTGGGATGGGAGTAGTTGACGATCTAGAGAATCCTTGGTTCGAAAAAATCCCGGTCACCCCAATCATGGACCTACAACTGGATCAGATTGTGATCCAATCATTCCTCAAGCCGTTGCGAGACTCATTGCTTCAAGAATTACAAGTAAAGATTTACGAGGCCCGCAAGGAGAACTGGTTTGAGATATTTTTGACCGTCTCGATCCTCTTGACCAACGCTGAACGGCTGCTTCAACACTCGCGTAATAACGCTAAGCGTTATGGTGTCCAAGTAAGTTTGCACTACCATGTCTTTACCCCTGGCCTAACATTAATTCTCTAGCGTCGCTATAACTCCCTCGATCTTGCCTATTCATATTTCCATGCTTGCAAGATCCTCATAGCGCACTTTCGCTTCGTATGCGCTGGCTTCGTGCCACTATCCCTCAACTGGAGGTCTCAAAAGGCCTCGACGATGGCCAATCTTGATGCAGATCAAACGAGGTTCATGGAGAATATACAGACAAAAATAAAACAGAAAGGTACGTAGTACAAATGGTTCGATACGAACATTTCTAACACTTGCCTCAGAAGAATATGTGCTCAGTCTAAAAGCTAATCACAAATACGAGTCGGAGCTTTACTGGTGTCACCAGCTCTTCTTTGAGAAATGGGATCCGGGCAAACCCTGGATCGAAGACGAGAGCGAATGATCTGGAGCAAGGGAATTAGAATTAGAAGGAGAACAATCACACATCCGACTCGAGACGCCGGAAATCCATCGGCCTAGATCCCTCGGCAAACCAAAATTTACTCAAACAATGCTGTTAATAAAAGCATTCATAACATAGCTTCAGTCAAAGCTCATCCAGAGTCTACCCACAGATCATCACATTAATTCATGGCGGTTCTAGAGCGTGAAGGGAGCTCCAAATCTACACCATATCATATTGCGACTGTATATATTTGTATACTAGTGATACCTGTATAATGTATTGTACGGCACTTCATCCAGAATATGGACTTTTAAGCCAAATGGACATCAAAATGGACAACATAGCATAAGATGGTTACATGACCAGGCACTAATACACTGACATAGATGCGACAGATTTCCTTATCAACAGGAATACCCGGATGGCCTCTTCATGCGTCAAACATGTAGCGTTTAGTTATATAATCAATTTGCTAGAAGTAAATCTTCAAACTCGAAAAGTAACAGTCTTCGGCTTGGAATTCTAGTTACCTGGCTACCAATAGATCCTGTTCTATTGACTAAGCATTTTACATTTATCAAAATTCTATTATATACTAAGCTATTGTCCCTTCTTAAGTAATTATCTAGAGCTTTTATTCCACTACTCCCTTTTTTATCTATATCTCTAGAGGTCTATCATAGAGCTTTCTTAAACGCCTTATTGCTTATAAAGATTTTATCTATTTCTTTTTATTAAGAGAAATTTAAAAATATAGTTAAAACTATTTTTATACTAAAAAGCTATATGGATAATATTACTTATAGATTACCTAGCTTTCCTATAAGCTAAATCTAGTTTTTTGATTATGTCTTTTATTTAATTATTTATCGCAATACCTTAAGTAATCTAAATATTTCCTTATAAGGATATATTTACTTATTTTAACTAAATAATCTTATAATATAAGTCTTCTATTATAATAGGACCTTATATTATGCTTTTTACCTAAGATTATTAATGTTATTATCTTCTAATCTTACTGACAATAGTCCATCCTATATAAGATAGTTAAAGTATTAAATACTTGCGTAGTAATATATTTTACGTAATCCCTTATACCTTATCTTTAGATATAAACGACTAGTCTAGCTATTAGGCTTTAGCTCGTATTATATATTATTATTCATTGCTTAACGTCCGATTCGGATCCCTGTTAGGCCCACGCAGACTACTCCTTATATACATATGGGGAGAAAACTCTATTTAAGAAAACCCCGTGATCCATCTCCCCACCTTTTGGGGCTCGCTTGCGAGTCGCCTATAAGTCACTAGTGGTGCTCTACTACCTTACTTTTTAACCTTCTTAGGAACTACTACTGCCGTAACAAACCTACGGACGCGCTAGTATTATACACTATACTCTACTCCTGTAGAGTTATTAGGGGGCGCCTATTACTTACCCCTTTGCCTTTTATTGCTATTTCCTTTG
>Ga0307507_10004447_pt1 | contig 24861 bp, 27 predicted proteins | sample 7_EM_MG_FD_207223 | JGI IMG/M metagenome (GOLD analysis project Ga0307507, IMG submission 207223) | Populus trichocarpa ectomycorrhiza microbial communities from riparian zone in the Pacific Northwest, United States - 7_EM | ecosystem: Host-associated > Plants > Roots > Unclassified | place...
TGACGTGAAGATGAGGAATCTGTCGTTATGTTCAATGGACGCGTCAGGTCTTATACACTAGGACTTAGGGGGGGGGGTTGGGAGAATCACACACTGTCACTCGATATTGAAAGAAAATATTCGCCTGGAAATAGGGGTTTCCTGCTTGTTCAACATTATGATCATGATCTCGACGTCCTCAGGTATCATGGTCGTCCCTACTCTAGTTGAAAAGGTTCTGCGGGATAGGCGTCACTAATGTAGGAGGCTAAGCAAAATCTAGCCACAACGAGTATCGGTTAGCGACACTAATTCTAGCACGACACTCGCCACGCCTAAAGGAGATTGGGATTATCGAACCTCATCCCCTAACGTCGAATCAACACCACTGAACGTCTGGAATTCTGTAATCACGCCATGCTCTCGACGTCCTCAGGTATCATGGTCGTCCCGACTGTGGTTGAAAAGGTTTGACGAAATGGGCGTCGCTAATGTAGGAGGCTAAGCAAAATCTAGCCACAACGAGTATCGGTTAGCGACACTAATTCTAGCAAGAGACTCGCCACGCCTAAAGCAGATTAGGATTATCGAACCTTATCTCCTAACAGCGAATCAACACCACTAAACGTCTAGAATTCTGTATTCACGTCATGCGCTCATGTGTTTGACTAGTTTAGTCCGCCAACGCCAGCCCAGTTAAGGACAGAATGCGCGGCGTGCTTGATCCAGGAAAAAAAAATTGGTATCTTAATGCAAGGAGGCGAAAGGACTAGCAATACAGGATACGAGAAGCTGAAGCAAGGGTGCCCAATCATATGTTTACTATCACATACCAGCTAACGATCCACAAACTGAGAATTCTGACTAAAGCGAAATAAGATCTAGGGAAAAAAAGAAAAAGAAAAAAAAAGTACCTGACAAACTAGGAAATCCCAAATTATTTTCGACCCACCCCGCGTCTTTTTGAATGGCGCGGTTGGGGCAATGGCGATTTGGTGTTGTTTGGAGCACTACTCAAACTGGATGTTGAAGAAGCCCTGGGCGCCGGGGTTGTCACGGGGGCTGCTGGTTCAGTCGGGGCTGGGAGTGTGGTGGGCGGCTGTTCACTTGTGCGAGCTGCTTGTTCTGTCGCTATCACTGAAGTTGTGTGAACCTGCGCATCAATCGGAGCAAGGGCGGGGGAGGCTGGACGTTCGTCGCGGATTACGGGCAGGCTGGTAGGAGGGCTGTCCTGGGCACCATCATGTTCGGAACGCAGCGCGGCTGCCGGTTCAATTGTGCGAGCTGCGTGTTCGGTCGCTCTCACCGGAGTTGTGTGAACTTGCGCATCAATCGGAGCAACGGCGGGGGAGATTGGATGTTTGTCGCGGAATCCGGGTAGGCTAGAAGGAGGGGTGTCCGGGGCACCATCGAGTCCCGAACGCAGCACACCTGCCAGCCCGGTATCTGTAATGTAGTCTGCCATCCAGGGCATCTCCCATAGAACCTTCCGGACGTCTTGGAGTTTCGTTTGCGTAGATGGCGCAGAAGGCCTAGAGGCAGAATCCCGCGAGAGTGGAGCGAACGGATTATCGCTTGAGGCGTCCTCTATTTCTCGTCGGGTAGTCCTCCGTCATGCCGAGGGGCCCGGGGCTCCCAATTCCTCATCCTGCGGCGTCAATTAGCCATTGTGTTTTGATCTTCATGTTAACGTTAGGTGTCGATACTTACTTCGTCCAAAACAATCGCCCCCCCTGTCAGGAGGCGCCTGCGGTTCCCCATCGCTCTCGGCCTCTAGCCAGTCCTCCTCCTCCTCATGCTCATGCTCATGCTCATGCTCATGCTCATGCTCATGCTCATGCTCATGCTCATGCTCATGCTCATGCTCATGCTCATGCTCATGCTCATGCTCATGCGCATCCGCTTGCATGATCCCCACGGCATCTTCCCAAACGTTGCGATTGAGAAACCTGCATCCCCCTTTGGCAGGCTCGGGCGTCTGGGCTCTATCCTCTCTATTCTTGCGACGTGACTCGACGACAAAGAGATTGAGGGGATCTTGGCCATGGTTTGCAAAGAGCCACGCTAGAATGTCATTATTGCTATGGAGAAAGATGAGCTGTCGCAGGGGGATAGGTTTTTCAGGGTCTTGAGTAGCCTGACGGCACTCTCACCAGTCGCCCCGATTAGATATCGTGGGCATCCGATTTCCTCCTCCACACGCTGCCCTGTAACCCCACCGACCAGATTTTTCATGGTCGGTGTTGTCAACACACCCCATGCGATTCCCCGGTCCGAGTCGCTAGCATACCATAGATGGTCGAGGAACGATATGGATTCTTACTGCCCGTGGGCAATAAGTTGACGATTGGGACTCGGTCATAATAAGTTCGTGCGAGGCTGACGGGAGATAGATGGGACTAATCACTTACTCGGAGATTCCGCGACGACTCTACCACCGGCGCGCTCCACGATTCGACGCAGGTAAGAGGTGTGGAGTTTCCTAGCCGAATCTTTAACTAGCATTCTCAGGTGACGGGTGAGTTCCACAACCTGATTTGGGTGGTGGTTTTTTTTAATGTGAGTGACGCCATCTTTCACGGGTGGAAGGGCGCGAGCGAAGACAGTGATTGCTTCCACTTGGGCGTCTGTCAAGTGACCGGGGTCAAGGTTGCGGGCTGTCATATAGGCCTTGAGCTTCTCACACCAATCGAAGTAGGCACCAGATGTGACGCCGGGAGCGAAGAACCCGCCCCACGATTGAGCGTACGCAATGTCGCCACACCCCTTCCTAATTTGTGCTCAATTGTTAGCGTGCCAGATTCTGATACCTGGGTGGGGGTTTTCTTTGACCTACCCAGTACCCGAGTCTTCGACGGCTTGCTCGAAGTGCGCACACTCCGCCAGGTGTCTGTTCAGAAGAAAGTTCGTTGTGAGCGCTATATCCTGCAATGCGAATCTGGTGCTTTCCGTGATTACTTACGCTCTCTCCTCAGCAGGGCGACGGGCGACTATTCACGCAGAGTCTTTCTTCGTTTTCCGCTCTCAGCGTCAACTCGGTGGGGCTGGGCAGCGAGGCGTCAAAGGCGAATGGAAACATTAAAATTGCTCACGAATATATAGACCTAGTTTACTTACTTTCCCTTCTCTAACTCCTGTTTCCGTGAGCTCGGAGGTGCCATGGGGACGTGTGCGATGTTTAGATTGAATAGAACTCAATGAAAAAGATGAGAAAAATAATTGATACGTCAACTAAGAGACAAGGATCTTGGAGGGAGGTTGACATAGGTAGGTCGGAATTTAGCGCCAGATGTGGCGACAATAGCGAAGAGGAACGTAAGGAGAGTGGGAACGCCAAAGTGGGAGGAGGGGTAGGAGGGGTCCTTATATACACCTCGTCGATGCCGGGTGTACATTTCCTGACGGTTAGCCCTGGGGGGGTGTACCGTACGAGCAAAAAACGCGAAGTAGGGTGTGCTAGTACAACCACGTCGCACACAGAAGTGGATACCGGTATCGTCGGCCAGATGAACAAGCCACATAGCGGATCTACGAATTGTGATGGATAAAGATATAGAATATAGACAATTCAATGATCGTGAACACTTTTGAGTCTCAGAGATTTCCACCGCGTGTGATGAAATAAGGTTTTACGCCTCACAAGGATAGAGATGCCAAGAGATGTAAGGGACGTGACGTCTCTTGGCGTCTGCCAAGGCACCATCGACATCACTTGAATTTTTCATCCATCAAGCGCAAGACCACACATGAGCGAAGCCAGACGAACGTGAACTGATCAGATGGAGATCGTCAGGCAGGCAGGCAGGCAGGCAGGCAGGCTATAAGAAATATATTCGAAACGTCTAACAACTCTAATGCTAAACAATATCACTAATACACTATACGTCTAGGTAGACTCAGCGAACAATAGACGTGGTGTCAAATCAAACTCTCAGAGGCTCGAACGGTATCACTTGGGCTTAGGCTGGTGACCATCCTCGTCATCAAAGGAAGCACTGCGCTTCCGTACCTCCTCGCTTTCCAAAAATTCCCTAGCCATGGAAGCCAATCGAAATCTCTTGGACTTATGTTCATCACAATTTTCGTCGTCGAACAGACCCCTGCGCTTCTGTGTCATGTCGCCTTGAGCAGGATGCCGTCCCAGTTCCGCGGAGTGTTGTATATTCAACCGGCTCGACGATTTTCAGAGCGAGTGGTATACATTTCGCTGGGGATTCCCTTCTCTCTCGACCGGCGGATGACGATATCCCAACGCTGCCCTCGCGTCCATTCTTGGCGCCGGACACATCCCATGACGTGCCGGATAATGCTACAAGTAAAGCGTCAGAGTCATCTCCCCCTTGTGGTTCACTTGCTTCATTAGCCGGCCCGGGATTACCTCTGGGCTCCGGTCGTCTGGGCTCCGGATCAAATAAACCTCCACGCAATTGGTCTCGTGCTATTACTTCATTCGCCCAATTGGTCACAGCGCCTAGTACAAGATAGTTGTGCCCCCTCAACGCGGGTGTGGGTTCCCTACTTACGTTATTCGGACAATGACAGTAGATTAAGAGATCAAGCGGGTCATCAAGAAGTGGATTCGACAGAAGCTAGGCCCTTACCGCTTCATCGTCATCGATGAAGAGATAATTGATCCACGAGAGCGGCGTGTGGGGATAGTCGAGTAGGAGTCGGTGCCCTTCGCCTGTAGCCCCAAATATGTACCCAATCGTCTCATGTCGTATGGATCTCGTAAACATCGCTGACAGTCCACGGATGTCATAGGTATCCAACTCAGCAAACTGGACCCCGTTGACAGGGCGCCAATTGAGCCCGCGATAATTAGGGTAGTCTGCGGGGCTATCAGCCGCGTGGCGGATCCAGAAATACGCACTGTGCGTGGATGTCCGAGTAGAGCGCTCCAATCTACAACTCCGTGGTGAGTAAGTGAAAAAAAGAAAACACGCGGATTATTTTGAAAAGGACTCACGTGTTGGCGCCCAGCGATTGGGCGGGAGATAAGGTATGATTGGTGCCGGCGCAGGGCTGTCAGGTGGGCTGTTAGGTGGGCTGTTAGGTGGGCTGTTTGCTGGGCTGTTTGCTGGGCTGTGTGCTGGGCTGGTTGCTGGGCTGTTTGCTGGGCTGTTTGCTGGGCTGTGTGCTGGGCTGGTTGCTGGGCTGTTTGCTGGGCTGTTTGCTGGGCTGTTTGCTGGACTGTTTGCTGGACTGTGTGCTTGGCTACTGCCTGAGCTGCCTCCTGCACTGCTGAGTGGGGTATTGAGTAGGATTGGTGCTTGCGGCGACCCAGCCATTGGGGGAGCGTGTTGTGGAGCAGGTATTCCTTGTCCTTGCATCGGGTGAGCAGCTTGAGGGACTTGTCTTTCCGCTTGCGGTTGGTTAATCGGTAGTTGGGGTTCACCCGGCGCGACACTGGTAGCGACTGGTGCTTGCGCCGGAATGACAGGAACGACTTCTCCTTGCGCTTGCGGTTGAAGTTGACCCGGAACGACACCTGGAGCGACTTGTCCTGGCGCCGGAATGATAGGAACGCCTTGTCCTTGCGCTTGCGGTTCAGGTTGAACCGGAACGACACCTGGACGGACTTGTCCTGGCGCCGGAACGACAGGACCGACTTGGGCTTGCCCTTGCGCTTGAGGTTGACCCGGAAGGACACCTGAAGCGACTTGTCCTGGCGCCGGAACGATAGGAACGACTTGTCCTTGCGCTTGCGCTTGAGGTTGACCCAGAACGACTTGTGCTTGCGCTTGCGGTTGAGGTTTACCTGGAACGACACCAGGAACGACTTGTGCTTGCGCCGGAACGGCACCTGGAATGACTTGCCCTTGCGCTTGCGGTTGGTTAATCGCCAGGAGAGAGTTTTGGGGAATGGGAGCTGGGTTCGGATCAGCCGTAGCAAGACCCCATTCAATTGGGGCGCCCAGAGGTAGTAGCAGCGGGGGAACAATCACCTGCGCAGTGGGGACTCCTGCCTGCCCCAGTGCTGGTGCAGGCTGGCCCTTAGCCACAACCTGAAGCTGCTTGTTCATGGTGGTTGTCAACTTACTCATACAGTCCTTAACAAGTTGAACGATTGCCTCATCGGCCTCCCGCACACGAGCCACATTATTCGCAGCTGATTCTGTGGCGAGCTGATCGCACGCAGGGCGCAATGTCCTCACTCCTGCGACGATTTGCGGGAATTCTCCGATAGCAAAATTAGCGAGTGGCCTAAAGTTCCTTGCTACCAGCTGATCTTTCACAAGTCGCCGCCATTCTTTATACACCACCACGCCAGCATTATTAGGTAGGAAGCCCATGGCTCCCTTATAGTGAGTAATTGACTGACCCCCAGGAGTAGGGCGTGTTGCGCTGATCACCTCTAGGAGGGAATTAGGCGGAAGTTGGTACCTCTGCCTGGCTGGAGCCTGCTGTCCTCCTGGATTATGCATGTAGACGTATCGTACGTGGATGATATTGTGGGCCATATTGGTCGATTCTTGGTGTATCTAGATGAGAGTATTGGAACTACGGGGCTGAATATGGTGGCAGTTGTGGACGTTCTGAATGTGAGACCGTTTTTGGTATGAAGTCCCATCTATGGCGCTCTATCCACTTTATATATACAACTCGCAGACGTTCTAGGGAGTTTGAAAGAATCAGGCGGTGTTTTCAAGATTGGCTAAACATAGGTAAAACCTGACGCTCAAAGACAGGACTCTGCCATTATCCGATTCAACTTGAATAACGGATGATACGCACTTTTGCTCAGGAACGGCTCTGACCTTGAAAGAAACTATAGCTGACCCCACGTGACATCTGCGCTAAACCCCATGGACGACTAGTTCCTCTTCGGAGTGCCTGAGCTCCTTGACCATGGGTGCGAACCACACGCATTGGGCTCAAGCCCAAACATAGCGGTACAAGTACCCTCTAATCTACACATAGCTCACGATATAGACAGAGCTGACTCCCACCATGCCTAGCAAATGTCCATTCTGCCGACGAAAATACATCTGGTCAGGCGCATATGAGAAACACCTGCGAACAGCGCACGCAAATCTAGAAATTGTTCTCGTGTCCACCATAGGATATCCTTCATCTGGAGGTATTATCAAGGACGTGGAAACAAGCATATTGCACCACCCTGAGGCGAGCGAGCTCCAGGATTCCGACTATGAATCCGATCCGGATCACACCGGACACGAGCTCGACCCATTGACTGATCACGAGTCTGATACTGAGATACAGGACGACTCTACGTCTTCGTTACCTGGCAGACAGGAGCATGCTCCACGCGCCGGAGAAGCAATTGGAGACGTTGACAGATTTGACTAAGAAAACAGCAATCTCTGCGAGGATCCGTGGGCACCGTTCAGTTGTGCGCAGGGTTTCAAACTGGGGTCTTGGTTCATTCAGAGTAAAGTACCTAAATCACGAATCAATAAATACTTCTCGTGTGGCCTCGGTAGTTCTGCGTTAGTCGGCTATAGCTCTATGCATACGCTCGAGAATCACCTCCGCTCGTTGGACCCGCACAGTTCGTTTCTGCAATGTTTTGAAGGAGAAGTTGAGGATAGCAAGAGAACTCTGCCATTCTTTTATCGTAACGTCCTGGATTGTGTCAGATATCTCCTTCGCCAGATCGGATACCAGGATGACTTGGTCTACGCACCGCGGCGTGAATTCGATCCTAATGGTGAAAGGATCTTTGCGGAAATGCACACCGCGGACTGCTGGTGGGATGTTCAAGTAGAGCGCCCTAACCTCCTTTACGGTACCGTTAGCCGAATAATTATAGAAGACACTTACACCTGGAGCGACTGTAGTTCCCATTATTGGGACGTCCGATCAGACCCATCTCAGCAACTTCTCCGGTGACAACAAAGCGTGGCCTGTCTCTATTACGCTCGGAAGTCTTCCGTCAGCCCGGCGCAAGAGCCCTGGATCAATGGCTGTTCCGCTTCTCGAACTATTGCTTGTCCCCCCCAAACTCTCAAAGTCCACCAAAGCAGATCAATACCAGAGACAAGTGAACGCCGACACACTGCAGGACATATTCGAATTCATTTTTGCGCCCCTGCAGCACGCAGCCCTTGATGGCGTCTCAATTGATTGTGCCTCCGGGAAGGTTCAGAGGTGCTTCCCAAACTTGTCGACATGGGTTGCAGACCATATGGAAAACGTGACACTCCACGGGTTAAAATCCAACGCCTGTCCTACATGTGAGGTGCCTGCTGGGGAATTAGGAACCAAGATCAAGAACTATGGAGCTAGAGATTACACAAGATACGAACGATATGCATATGAAAACCGGTTCTGAGGCTAGAAGTCAGACGGCACCCACCCAAGTTCCGCGGCCTTGGTAGCAATTTGGGCCAAAACGTTTTTCATTGACTTCACCGGGTCTCGGCACCTGACTTGCACACCCCGGACATGCTCCATATGGTTTATCTCAGATTCTTTAAGCACATGATGGAGTGGATCCAAGCCTTTCTCAAGAAACACGGGCGACTGCAAGCTTTTGACGACGTTTGGAAGGCATTACCGCCGTACACTGGGTTTTTGGTACCCAAAAAAGCCTACGGCGAGGTTGCGCAGTGGCAAGGGAAAGAGATGAGGAATCTGGGGCGCTGGATTTTGGGAGTTCTCGCGGTGGCACTGCGTCAGCCACAGAGTTCACCGGTGATATCTTCCACACATGGTCTCGGATGCGTCAGAGCGCTCGTCGACTTCAGTATGATGGTACAATACCCAAGCCACACGTCTGACACCATAACTTATATGAAATATTATCTGGACCAATTTCACAGGATGAAAGGTATCTTCTTGGAGTTTCAAGTAACTAAGCGTACACGGGCCAAGGTTGACAAGCAACGGAGGGAGATACGACATCAGACAACGCAGATGAGGCAGCCCGTGGCTCCCTCTAAACGGCGCGGGATCCGTGACGACGATCGAGAAGAAGAGCACCAGCGACGTGTGGACTTGATCCATCGCGAATCGCATTTCAACTTTGTCAAGATACATCTACTAAGTCATTTCAGTGATCATATACGCCAGTTTGGCAATATACCGATGTATTCCACGGAGTTTGGAGAGCTCGCGCACAAGGAACAAATCAAGGATGGATGGCGACGATCGAATAAAAATAATGCTGCACGCCAATTCGTGCACAGCTACAGTCGTCAGCACGCCATCCGAATGAGGTTATTGAACCTTGAACCTGTTCGACGCCGCGGCGCCAATCTCTCTGCGGATGTCCTGCCACATTTAGAGAGTACAACGAGTGCCGTAAACCACGCTGGTCATCTGTAGGAGGATCCTGAAAGGGCGTTGGGACGACGTGTCCAACGTCTTGGATTTTAGTAAGGTGTCGGGGGTCTCCCTCCAGAGTATATGTTGCGAATTGATCCGATATAGCCGGCATAACCTGCCTACAGAGCGCCAGCTTCCTGAAGATCATGCGATACTTCAATCACTCCCGGTTGAACTACTATCGCAACTCGAAATACCGGTTGTGGCGTTCCAAGAAAGCGACGTTTAAGACATCCACCGTGCGCGTTGCACGGGCGCCCTACACTTCAGGAACAAGGGGAGTCGCAATGATTGGGTTGGGGTCCAGGCTGGTTCTGAAGAGATGTATGGTGCGCTGAGGGGCCGTCTGCCGGCAAAGCTCGTGGTGCTCTTCAAAATCAGGAACTACACCTGTGAGAATGCGGTGCGTCAGGTCGCAGCTGTTCGGATGTTGAGTGCAGTCAACTCAGGATTCCCCTCGGACATACATGGCCTTGTTACAGTGCAGATGAGGGAGGAGGCTCAAGAGTTTACGATAGTTGACGTAGGGACAATTCACAGCCTGGCGCACCTGATCCCCGAGGGGGAACGGCGCTGGCTGGTTAATAGCGGGATTGATTGGAGAACGTTCAACAAAGTGTATTAAGGAATCGGACGCCGGGGGGGGCGGGGAGGCTGACTGTGCGTGCGTATCCTAGTACTCGCGCGGCTTTGCGGTAACAAAAAACGCCGTCTGGCGAATTGTGGTGAGGGTTTTCTAACTTCCTCGCCACAATCCGTCAGACGGCGTTTTGCACATCGTCAAGTTGTATATGTATGATACATAAAAGCAATTGCCTAGAAAATAAAGAGTACTAGCTAGTTTACCCTATACATGTAAGATTCGGAACGGGGGTGCAGGCCGACGTTAGAGATAGCAGGAGAAATACCTCTGGGTGCGCGGAAGAGGCAATGTGAAGCTGGCGCTATCATGAGAAGGAAGTGAAGAGAACTGGAGCTAAGGTGTAGACAGGGCGTCAGTACGACGCGATGTCGCGTCCGGAGATAGAGGGCGTTGCGACGAAATTCAAGATGCACAGGGGGTAGAGAACGCAGAAGCGACGTGGCTTGCGTCAGGGTGCAACGCCGACGGATCTGACGCAAAGTATTTTTTTGCTGATATTGGTGAAGTGGTGGCAGCATTGGAAGAAGGGGGATTTATTTTAGCCGAGGGGTCGAGGTGGTTGGTTGATGATAAGGAGGTGGAAAGAAGAAGGAAGATGGGGTGGTTGTCATCCACAGGTGTGGCGTTTGTCAGAGGTGTGGGTGGGGGGGAGTTGTTGTTGAACAAGGGTCCTCGCTTGGGGGAAGGTGGCACTCGGTTAAAAGGTATGAGACGGTGCAGCCAATCAGGGTGAAGAAGGGTTGGGTGTGCGTGTTAGGGGTAGCGGTATGGTAACTTATAATACTGGGCTAGGCCTTATGCTCAAGTGATTTTATAGATGGAGAATCTTGTCTAGGAAGGCTCGTAGTAAAGTGTAACGAGGTTACTCGCGTTGTGCAAAGATAATGAGATAATAATAGTTTCTAACTTCTTATATTGATAAGATCTCTTCTCCTGTGCTTGATGATTCTGTTTAAGCGAGGGAGGCACTTCAATATTTGTCTTCCGCCTCTGCGTGTTCACGGGCTACATGTTCTAACCATACTAACTTAGTATAAACTGAACAAAGTTCTTTGAACTGGGAAGTGGGAACACCGCTTGACCCCGACAATTGTTCGACTCCATGCTCACATTATGAAGACGTAGAATACCATAATATTGTAAAGGTGTCTGCGTCCGGCGAATAATAGGTTAGTCTAGATTACACATAGCCGACTAATGCCAACATAATAATATCTCTTCATCAAACCGTATATAAGGCGGCCAACTTCAAAGGCCTCAGACCATTCAATGCGCGAGAGTCTCACACTGTATCCGTATCAGGTTTCCGAACTTAATTATGACATCGAGTGCTCGAGTAGCAAGGTTCGCACGCCATCTGATGTTCCTACTAACTGATTCTGAGTGCGCCCGGAGGTGTCCGCTATGTTTCCTCTTGTATCTTCATGCAATATTTTTACTTAAGTGTTTATTCTGATTCTATCTGTCATCTTAGGGAACTCTCCTTCCTACCCTATGGGCATCGAAAAACGGTAACGTACACTTAAATCTCTCAGAGGCCATTGCGCTATTATCGCCCTCATTTTATCACTTGTCGTATAATTATATTTCAACTAATAATAACTATGACAGGGCTGTGAATCGAACAGGTGACCTTATAGTCGGAGGCATGTCACTATCATCTGAAGCTAGACCGAGATGTATCTTTTGTAGTTGTGACTAGTTGGTACGCAGGGGTCTGTGCATATGCCTTGTGGGTTGGTATTCTTAGTATGCCTAACTTGAACACGAGTTCTCTCCTCCCAGGTGTCGTCCCTGAATACACATTTTTGATATCCTTTTCGAACTGGAAGTTGTAGGGTGAAAAACCGCATGTGTTTGCTTGGTAACATGAGGAAAACCTTGCCTCTTCATTCGACCTCCACTAGTCCCGGTATTTCCAGATTTTGCCTTTGAATCTCTTCGACCAGGTCCGGAGCATTTCCTAGCCCTTCTGGTGGTTCTCATGTATTGTCGTCCTCTGCGAAATCTTTCCATTTAACAAAATAACGAAGTTCCTGGAACTCATTGTTACATCTTCCAACTTTCCGCTTGTGAGTGATAACCTCACTCTTCACGATTTTTTCTACTTGCCATATGAGATCGCCTGCGATATCTTCCGGAACTGACGGGGGCTGTTCTCTTCCTTCTCGTGCTGATGCTTGGTAAAATGCCAACAACGAAACATGAAATATTGGGTGGATTTTCCACCTGGACGATATTTTTAGTTTGAAAGTGAGTTCTCCCCTCTTGACTTCCGATACCAGAAACGGGGGGTGCATTTTTGGACTTAATTTTTTTGTGGGTCACTTGGTGGGAATGTTTTTTGTATTTAACATTACCAAGTCTCCGACCTTAATGTCTTGTTTTTGACGGGCTTCCCGATTGTAGTATTGGCTCACTTTTTTCTAGAGTTTGTTCTAGCGCTTACTTGGCGTGTTGGTGAGTTGCCTGCATCCAGTGAGTGTCTAGCCCTGCTCTGGGGCTTTGAGCTTCACGCTCCTTCATCCACTCTATTCGTGGATGGAAACCGTACTTGGTGTAGAACGGTGACATTCCATGTAGGTTGGTGGTGGAGTTATTTTCTGCGTGTTCGGGTAGTGGTAGTAGCTGATAGCAGTCCTTCGGGTCGTGATTTGCGAAATTGCGTAGGTATCCTTCCAGTGTTTGGTTTATTCTTTCTGTCTGGCCATCTGTTTGGGGGTGATATGCAGTGAAAATTTTTCATTTTATGCCTAGCGACTTCTATAACGATTCCCAGAGTTTTCAAGAAAACTTGCCATCCAGGTCCGAAATTCTTTTTGTGGGTAGACCCTTAAGTTTTCAGACTTCTCGTAAAAACCTGTCGACCACATGTTTTCCGGTCCAGTTTTTGTTTCAAGTGATACAGTCTGCCATCTTTGTGAACTGGTCTACAATCACCAGGATCCGTGTGGGATCTTGTGATTCTGGTACATCAGTGATGAAGTCTGTGGAGATGGAAGTCCATGCCCTGAAGGGGATTTTTAGTGGTTGTAGTGATCTGTATCACTTATGCCTTGGCCACTTATTGTGTGGACATTCATCACAGGACCTCACATAGTCGTTTATCCATACCATGAGTCCCTTCCCGTAAAGGTCCCTGCTGACGATTTCAACCATTTTGTCCTGTCTGAAATGTCCAGCTACTTGCGAATCGTGACATCGCTTTGCAATGGTGGTTTGTAATCAGTCAACCTCGGGGATGTATCGTCGGTTCTTTCTAATAAAGCAGTCCATTTTTCCATGTCCAGTTCCTTGGGAACTCTTTTCCTTTTTTCTCTAGTCGATTGAGCTACTTCTTTCTTGCTGTCGATTCCTTGTCTATTATCCTTGCCGTTATTACCGTTGATATAAAGTGGGCCTCGAATCCTTTGATTTCTACTTGTGAAATGCTGGCGCTTGACATTAAGACGTGCTTTAGCCTTAGTCTGGGATGGTTGTTAATGTATTAGACGTCGAAGTATTCGTTGTTACTGGAGTTGGCTTGCAGAAAGCATATCATAGGTTGGGCGTCTGCGACTATTATTGTACGTATTGGGGAGATGTCTGTGCTCCCAAAACCACTGTCCACTTGTTCCGTCAACTCTAACTCACCCACTTCCATTATGTCGGATGTGTTGATTGTTTCAATAATGGGTTCGGCGATTCGGTCTCCTTCCTGGATTCTGCAATCTGCTTTACTGTGGTTAATAGTGATAGCCCACATTTCACCAGTGTAAACTGCGTCGATGATGCCTCCGTTGATTGCTATGCATTTTTTACTTGCTAGGCCACACTGTGGGACAATCAGAGAGACCTAGGTTCCTTCTGCTTGTTCAATGGCTATTTGTGTCTCCGCTCGGACTTGTCCTTGTGCTCAAATAATGAACTCACTTATTGCGTAGATGTCGTGTCTTGCCCCTAGCCGTGATCCTTTGGTTTGTAGTATAGCTTTGTTTGCCAGTCGCTTAACCCTAATTCGGTTGCTTATCGCTGACTCAGGCGCTGAGATGTAAGCTATGTCTTCGTCATCAAGGTGAATGAATGATATTTGGAAGTGTTCAGGTTTCAATATTGACTGTTTGCTATGCTTAGCTCCCTCCTCCACACTGTACTCTGGCAGTCGGCTCAGTGCACCTGGTTTTCCTCCTCTTTTCCCCGGGCGGTATACTATTTTGAAATGGTGATCTGCCCACCTTTGTGCCCATCTGATCTGCCTCTGGTTCCAGACCTTTGTTGTAAGGAAATTTTGCAGATTCTGGTGGTCGCTATATACCGTCACGCCTTTATCCACTCCTACCAGATAGTGGTTCCATTCCTTAAATACTTCAAGGATTGCAAGTAATTCCTTCTCGTGAATCTCGTAGTTCCTTTCCACAGGATTCAGCTTTCTGGAGTGGAATGCCACTGGATGTAGCTTTTTGTCATTGAACTGCGATAGTATGCATCCTAGTTTAAAAATTACTCACGTCTTTTTCCACCACTGTCTCTCTATCAGGGAAGAAGTGTTCCAAAATAGGGGCTGTGACAAATCGGTACTTGAGTTCTGTAAACACTTCGTCTTGCTTCAGGCCTCAGTGAAATTTGGCTTTGTCACCTTTCTGTGTCTCTGGAATGGTTGTGCATATTTTTGAAAAATCTTCAATGAACCGTCAGTAAAAGTTTGCAAAGATAAGGAAAATTTGTACTTCTTTTACCGAGCGTGGGGCTCTTCAGTTCATTACTGATTCGACTTTTCTCTCACTCATTATGACTTCCTCAATTCTTACTATATATCTTAAGAACTTGACAGATTCCACAAGGAAGCCCGATTTGGTAACCGATACTGGTAGCAGGTGTTCTTCTCGTTTTGCCAGGATCTTCTTGACCAATTCGATATGTTCTTTCTTGTTTTCCGAGTATATCAGGATGTCGTCTAGGTAGACGACTACTCTGTGGTCAAGAAATTCCTCTAGGATTTTGTTCATCATTGCTTGGAATGTTGGGGGGCATTGACGAGTCCGAATGGTATGACTTTGTACTCTAAGTGCCCGTATCCTGTTCTGAATGCAATTTTCCATTCGTCTCCTTTCCGTATCCTTAACAGGAGGTTTCCCTCCTTTCAGTCCAACTTCGTGAATATCTTAGCTCCTGCAACTCGGTCTTTTGGTTGCCCTATTAACCCTAGGCGGTACTTATTTCTAATATTAAGTTTATTGAGGTTCTGATAGTCAAAGCATAGTGGTAACTTTCAATCTGGTTTTGGGACGAACAGGATTGGTACTCCTGTGGGTGATTGACTGTAGACACTCTTTCCTTGTTTTCAGCATTTCTTTTACATATTTGTCTAGTATATCTAGCTGATATGCTGACATTAGATAGATTGGTCCCCAGGGGGGTTCGGCACCTGGTTTAAGGTCAATTGCGTGATCGAACACTTTTCGCTCTGCTAATTTCTCCACTGTTGCTGTGAGACATAGTTTGTGATAATCCTCGTAGTATTGTTTTATTTTGTCGACCAAGACTTGGTTTGGATCCTCTGGTCGACATAGCCTGCCAACAGACTGAGCCGCTTCGTCAAAGGCTACGGTTTCATCAGACTCAAACTTTCCTCCTTTTGCTTCATCTTCCACATGTTCCTGACAGCACTGCTCGCCGAATGTCCAATTTTGGGGTTTGTCGATATTAACTATGGGGTGTTCCTTGTACCGCCATCCGAATGGGATGATTAGGTTGGATTTTCCTGCTGTGGCTACCTCATAAGAAATGCTCATGCGGTGGACATTTTTTCCAATTCCGAGGGGGATGGGATATGTGCAGTGCTTTCCTTCTGATGATTTAACTTTCCCGTCAAAAGCTAGGATGTTTAGTGCTTTTTAGCGAGTCTCGTAACGTCCTTCGAAGTGTTCAACTAAGTCTTTATTGATCAAAAGAATGTTTGATCCTGAGTCAAGCAGTACTCGGATGCGTATTCGCTTTCCGGCTGTTTTAATCAATGCGGGCCCTTCTGGGCACTCCTAGTCTGAAGGTTTTAGGACTTGAGTCCTGAGTCGTTTGCCAATCGGTAGCATGTTTTTGCGTTTTTGTTTGTCATTCATCGTGTTTTCAAGTGTAGGTAATAAGGGTTTATTACTACGCCCACGTAGCTTCCACCCTTGCGGTCTCCTCAGACAAACTAAAACCTCTATCTTACTTGGTTATCGGGCCGCCCACTACTAGTGGTCTTTACTTCCGGCCGAGGAATTCCCATAACCTCTGGTGTGCCAGTTCTCTGACTAACTGCTAGCAAGATTTTCAGCCTCATAGTTCACGTATAAAGGGATTCTAAGCTAAATCCGCGATCTCAAACTTATCTTTCAGCTGGACCTTGTATTCGTTGGATAGCATAGAGATACTTCGACGTCTGTGTTGTATCACTCACATCCTCGGTCCGCGTCTAAGATTCCCGGGACCTGTTCTCGAAGAGCGATTCCTTGTTGTGCCAGTCGCCGCTTGTATGAATCTTTCCTGGGAGTACTCGTTGGACTGCTCATACTAGGTTGCTTGTACTTATTGCTATCCTAACTGTTTTTCTTCATCTGGGTACCGGCTGATAGTTTCGCCAGTTCACTCCACTTTGTTCTCTTTTGCCTTAAGAGTGATGTTTGATCTACGTGTCCTTGTCTCTCATTTTTGATTTTGATTTCAGAGGGAGAGCATCCTCCGAGTACCCAAGTGCCGTCGCCATCGGTGCCGGGAGTAACTTAGGTTAACTCCATGTCGCTAAAATCCCCTGCCAAGGGTCTCTCAATTTGGTTGACATCGGGTATCCCTTCTGGTGACTTTTGTCTAGTCACCGTTCAGTTTTAGGGTTGTCGAAAGGGGGTTATATGGCCGGCTTTCCATTGCTGGAAAGTGGCATCCCGTGGTCTTTGACCAAACGGTTTTCTCGGTTGCGTACAGATCCTTGATACTTGAATTGTCTTCCTACAGTTTGCCCACTTGTGGTTGTTCATTCCACAACGGGTACACAGTTGTCCCCTTTTTCGATCTTGGACTACTAGATCCTTGCTTTCTTCGTGGGCTTTATTCCAATCCATATGTTCTATTTCTCCCTGCACTGGTGCTGGGCCCTGTTCTTTCCTTTCGGCTTCAATTTTTATTTTGTAGGCCGGGTTTTCCTCGGCCAAGTATTGGTTTCTTTGTTTTCCGGGTTTTGTGCCAGCCTTGTCTTCTCTGGTCCTTTTTCCCCCTGAGTTGTTTTGGGAATTACTGGAACCACCGTGCTGTAAGGCGAGTTCTTCCACGAATATTTCTTCCCGTCTGCAGAGTTCCCTTAGTGCTGTAATCCAGGCACTCTCTGTCACGTATTCCTCGGTTGATAGTCGACACAGTGTGTCTTTCGGGATATGCTGTTCAACCATTTGTCACTATGTGACTCCACTCATTCCCACATGGGTCTTGTCGTTTTCCATCTCGGAGAGATAGTGGTTAATGTTACTTTTATATGTAACTTTTGTCATTAATGCTAGGGTTCTTTCCCCCTCATGCGTGAGTGCAAATCGTAGGATGCACTGTCCTCTAAACAGCCCTCAAAATTGGTAACCTTCAATCTTCACATGGCCCAGTTCTCCGGTCATCTTGTTTCGATAAGGGAAGGAGAACGCTGACACCTCTTCTCCTTCCATTCTCGTCAGGGCATATTGTATGCGGTCCTGGTATGCTCTCCATTGGTTAGAGTTTCTTTTGAAATAGTCCTTATATTTAAGTACCCAAAGTTTAATGTTTTGATCTTTTCGGTTTTTGAAAGGTAGTGGGATGTCAGCCTGTCGTTTACTACTGTTCGCAATGGCTATCCCTATTACTTGAGCCATCATGGAGACCTGTGGGTTGATAGGGTCTCCCCTATCAGGTTGCCAGCCAGGGTTACCTCCTTTACCTCCCCCACCACTGGCACCATCGTTTGATCCATCGGATCTCCACTTGTAATTCAGAGGAAAAGGGATATTAGGTATCTCTTTGTGGTTGATTGTTTTGGGATGTCGAGCTGAAGGATGTCTTGCTTGTAGATTTCCTAAATCCACCGATCGTCTTCAAAGGTGTGAAAAAGTTTTTTACGAAAGATATAGTTCCCAGCTTGTCTCTGGCTGTCTGCCTGTTTTACAAACCACGTCAGGGACTGAGGAGAGTTAAATTGTCTTGGTTTGAAAGATTTGTTCCACTATATGTCCAAATAGCTGGTATCTGATGGTGATTTTTGGATTTTGAAGGTGGGTAGGGGGTGTTCCACTCCTCATCTGTGTCTTCCTGGGTTTCTTCGTACTTTTCAAGAAATGCCGGAATAAATTCTGTGGTGGATGGTACAATAAGAGTTTTGTCTATATAGTAAGACAGATATTGTGGAGTCCTGCGAATCTGAATCTCGGCTAGTTCATGGTCGATGGCAACCCCGTAGGGTATAATAGGTGAGTATAGTGGGTGATCATTGCACGATAAAGGTTCGATATGTCTTCGTAAGGTGCGGTCCTCGAAGATGTCTTGCCTAACTGTCTGATGTGTATTCTGGGTTATATAATTTGTTGTGACAGCTTTATTCATGTTTCGTAAGCCTTGATAACAAGGAGAACTATCTATATAGTGTGATGGGTAGCGGTATGGTAACTTATAATACGGGACTAGGCCTAATGCTCAAGTGGTTTTATAGATGGAGAATCTTGTCTAGGAAGGCCCGTAGTAAAGTGTAACTAAGTTACTCGCGTAGTGTAAACATAATGAGGTAATAATAGTTTGTAACTTATTATATTGACAAGATCTCTTCTCCTGTGCTTGATGATTCTGTTTACCTAAGGGAGGCAGTTCAATATTTATTTTCCACGTTTGAGTGTTCGCGGGCTACATGTTCTAACCATACTAACCAAGTATTGACCGAACAAAGTTCTCTGAACTCGTGAGTGTGAACACCTCTTGACCCCGATAACGGTTCGACTCCATACTCAAATTATGAAGACATAGACTACCATATTATTGTTACGGTGTGTGAGTCCCATGAATAATAGGTTAGTCTAGAGTACATGTAGCTGACTAATGCCAACGTAATAATATCTCTTCACTGTATTGTATATAAAGGGGCCAACTTCCAAGACGTCAGACCATTCAATGTGCGAGAGACTGTCACTGTATCCGTATCAGGTTCCCGAACTTGATTATGGCATCGATTGCGCCAGTGGCAATTTACCCGCACTATTTTATCCTCGTACTGACTGGTTCTAAGCGGGCCAGGAGGTCTCCGCTATGTGTCTTCTGGTATCTTGATATGATATTTTTACTAAGTCTTTATTCTGATTCCGTCTGTCATCTTAGGGATCTCTCGTTCCTACCCTATGGGCCTCCTAAAACGGCAACGCACTCTTAAATCTCTCAGACACCTTTGCGCTACTACCGCCGTCATTTTATCACTTGTTGCATAATTATATTTTAAATAATAATAACTATGACACGCCTGTGAATTGAACACCTGACCTTATAGTCGGAGGCACGTGACTATCATCTTAACCTAGACCGAGATGTATTATTTGTAGATCTGACTAGTTTCTATGCAGGGGTCTGTGCGTGTGCCTTATGGGTTGGCATTCTTGGTATGCCTAACAGTGGGTCGGCGAGAGGCTAGATGAGATGATGAAGGGTGAAGGGGACGCGTTGAGGAAGGTCAATACTATGGTGTTGGGGCTTCACAAGGAGTTGGAGAAGGTGGGAAAGAAGGTGGACGGTATGAACTCGAAGGTAGGGAAGGGGAGCTGGAGGGTGGAATTTGAGGCCTAGAGCGAGGAGAAGGAGATGTACGATGTGAAGTACAAAGGGGAAGAGGTGAGAGATGTTAAGGTGGAAGGAGGGGGAATTGTTTTTATGAGCAAGGTCCCGAAGAAGGGTGATGGGGGAGGGTGTTTTACCGCTGAATCGGAGGTTTCTTCCTTGCCTCAAGGGGTAGCAGCCATTGCAACTGTTACACTAGGGGGCAAGTCGAGGCGCCATTGGGCAACCAAAGAAGAGGCGTTAAGGGCATTCGGGATAAAGGAGGAATAGATGGACAAGAAGTAGGGGATGGTGTGGAGGAAGTAAGACGAATAGGGCAAACAGACTGAATGCTAAGAAAAGCCTATAGTGTTATTAGTTAGTTAGCATGTAGTAGGCGACTAATTAATATACCGAAAAGTTGATTAAAAAAAAAAAATGTGTCCGAACACACCAACCTGTGACCTCACCAGTTTTTAAGCACTTTTTTGCGGGTTAGCCACTTTGGTGTGTGCGATCGCTATATGCCTGCCCCTTGTAGATACCCCTCCATCAAGAATCTCAAGTCACTACTTGTTTCATAGACCACTAGCCCCTCGTTACACTATCTTCAGCCCTACCCAGAACCAAGCAATTAGGCTTTACTAGCGAGATACACTTGGGGCTCGCTAGCTGTGGTGAGTATGATAATAAATTCGTCCTTTTGGTAAGCCCGCATGTAGCTAACACTATCGTGGCTTGACAACAGGGCGGTACTTGCTTTGCACAAGTAGGAGCAGACTGCTGTGCTCGAATACGGCTCTCGCACAGTACTCGAGCGCAGGTATTTTAGGTTGTTGAAACTGCACCACTGTATAGCCTCCCTATTACGCAATACTTATGCATAACGAAACTACAGTAGGCGCTGACGGACAGGGACTTGCTTGATAACAACCTCTTTTTTTTGTTACCCTGCTCTGGCGATCTCCATTTTTGCCACCATAGTATGTTAAACTCGCGGCGGGGGCTATGTCGGTTCCTGTGTAATGTCGGGAAGAGACATACACAGTGTGTGTAGGAACAAGAATTAACATTTGACGTCACTCTGGATATTCGAGTCTGTACCGAGTAGTGAGGTGTGCTTCCCTGCGTATCTTTCGTTCCCGACGTAACCCCCGAACCAAAATAGCCCCCGCCGCGAGTTTACTGCCCTGAGCGTCACAACCTAGTTTCATACCAAGTCTGATACTCGGGTACAGTACAGTTATAGTAGGACCATACAGTACCTAGGCTCTGGGGGCCGAACTGGGAGCACGACAAAAGGTGACCTACTCAGCCCTTTGAGAAGCAAAAAAAACTCCAACCCTCAGCTTACTGGTGGAGCAGGCTACCCTAACAACGCAACACTACGATAGGCCCCAACTATCCGATTTTTACGGTATAATACTAATGTTGCCTACGATAACTTAAATCTTAGAACATTATTTTGGGAGATGATGCGGGATCGAGGGAATGGGGAGGGTACGGAGGCTTTGGTGGTTAAGATTAAATGCCAGCTCAACTTAGGCCTCTACCCCGGAAGGCTACTATTGAAAATTTCAGAGCGAAACACTACCCTACTACTCGGGTGCGGTACCGATGCTTCTAGCTAAGATTTGCCTTCCCCATTCATCGTGGTAAGGTTGGTTAGTTCCTTTCTGCCGAAGACTCGGCGAAGAGGCATAGTTTGTAAGTAGTGCATGACTAGTGGGAACCTACCGTAAAACTGTAACAATCAAACAATATGCTATGTCGTTGGATATGCCCCCTCTGGTAAGGTCCAATGTTTTTTTCCTTTTGCATCTCTCTCAGAGGGGTTGAACAGCTCTTTTTTTGTAGTGGTTTTCTCCCCTTTCCAAAGGGAATCCTGATAACTTTATATAACAAGTTGTCCGATTATTGCAGTTTTTCCGGTAACTATCTGGTGGATACTCAGAAGATGCACACTAGCAGCAGCTCACGACATGAACTCCGGAACCGATATACTCATCTATCAGGGCTACCTACATACTGGTATCCCCGACATGAGATATAGGATCTACACAACACTTTATCGAACTTTGGTCTAGTCTAGTTGGTCAACATTGTGTGTATTTAGTACAAAGTATGTAGCCGAATAGGCCAGAAGCGATAAATTTTTAGTAATGGAACAAAGTCCTGTCCAGCTCTTGGTGCAGTGGCTCGCGCAGACGCTGTTCTCTGAGTTGTCGAGGGGATGCTGGGGTCGATCGCTGGAAGTTCACCACACTTACGCTTTTTCCATAGCCGGTACCTTGGTATAAAAGTGGGTCTGTGGCGGATGTTATATACCAGAGAATAGAAAGCCGGAAACCCCATTGGGCCAAATACACTGTAACACAAGCGCCTTGAGCGAGAAGTAGAGGTTGTCACAATTCTGTTCTTAGGAACGGGAAAGCTTCAAGCGATATTTTACATAGCTTTGGAGATTGAAAGTTGTGGCTAGTTTTCCTCCTTATTCTTGGTCTGACTTTCGTCCCGTTGCGGTCTCAAATTCGCCGGGGGGGTGTTGGAAACTGTTGTTACAGTCAGGGTTGTGTTGTTGCTTGCTCCGTTACTGCAGTCACGAGTGACGCCTCGTGACCACTTGCGTCATCCCCTCCCCTCTCAACACTTCGTTTCCTTTCTCCTTCTTGTTTGTTCCTTTCTTCTTCTTTCTCTTAATTCCTCTCTTGAGTCTATTAAGGAATACAAATTATTCACCGGCTTTCTCACTTTACTGAATCTCGTGATACTGCTCGCTTCGCTTGCCTACTCCAATTCCCGATAGTTCTCAACAGGGGGTCACTGGCCCAGGGAGGGAGCAGGGATTTTCTACATGACGAACTCGGTTTTTGCTAGCCAAATACGCTTGTTCGTCACCCCCATATACTGTAGTCATCACGCTCCTGCTGGAGGCAGTACCTTCGATGCTTTAAAGTGAACTAATGTTGCTCAAGCGAACGAGAGTAATTTGTATAGAATGGGCTAAAGGGTTGTGAGATAGAGATAGATGGAGAAAAGAAAAGAATTCAAAGCCAAGCAGAGACAAGAAAGGAGATTTTATCGGAGAAGAACTTTTAGCGCTTGCGTGCCTCACAAGAGCATTTATGAACTGATGCCTACAAGCATGAGCATTTTCTAAGAGGGGCGGGTAGGCAGGTAGGGCGCAGGATGAGTGATATTTCATGATTTCACCTCCAGGTTCGCCTATCACAACACCGAAATCTAGTCAAACAAAGGGAATGAATGACCTGGGTAAGAATCTCGGAGTCTAATTTGTGCTTATGCCTTCGGCTTAGGACGGAATCCCCGGGTTCTACCCGCCGCTTCAACCAACCAGTTTGGATGACACTCATCTTAGTACATATGCCAAACAGCGCCCGTCCTATAGTGATAGAAGGAATCCAGGCACGTTGATACAACCACTCGGCATTTCCCTCACAAGACAGAAGAGGGCCGGGCATTCCCATGCTTTCCAATACATCAAAGTACTGCTCCTAGAACTAGAATATCGAGTGATTAGACATGAATAGGCTATTCCTCGCCTGTGAATCAGGGGTCTTGTGAAGACTGATTTCACTCCATAATTTGTACCAACGAGGGCGGAGGTGTGGTTTGAATACTTACCAAAACTCCATAACCAAACAAAAAGGCAAATGAGGGGTGACGTGCCTAGTGAGAGCTCTCATCTTCCCCAAAGCCAATCAAAAGACCTATTCCCTGCAGAAACTCTAGACAGTGTCCCCGCTCTATGAACACTACTTGTACACACCCAACCCCTCGAAACCACTAGGCTATCATACAGAGCTCATGAGCTATCTAAACCCGAGTAGAAAGCTGTTTTAGTAATCCGGATGCCTTGAGGTCTCGAAGGAATTTCTGCGCGATCCAAATTTTTTCACGCCAAAACTCGACCCGTCGTCCCGCCTGCTGCACCTGACAAAATCGTTGGATTTTTTGACCACCTAGGATAGCGTGGTGCGACTGTATATTATTTCCATGGTAGGGCCTTTCATCCTTTAGCATATACCGGTACTTGAGCACAGTAAGGAACAGCTGCTACCGAAATTTTAGTCCCACGGTGGACATGGGGTGATTGAAAGTGATGAGTCTCGGGTGGTGTGCTCTGGTGCGGGGCCGGCAATTAGGTTGAGGTGCGCCGCAACAAAGTACTCATCACTTTCCGTCGCCAGCACCATTATTTTATCCTTGAGCCTTGTCCTGCTATTGCTGATGTATTGACCTAATCCTACTCGGACCACCAACTCAAGAGTGAAAATATTGTGATCTCAAAGGCGGTTGCAATGTGATAACTTGCTAGCACTGAGAGTTGAACGCAATATAGTTAAGACTTTAAGATAGAATTCCACGCTTGGGCTATCGAGACAATCTGTATCTAAGGGGTTTTTTTTTTGTTTTAGTCGTGTATTTATTTGTTTATACGGCTGAGCCCGAAGGGCGAAGCTAAGGGTACAAAGAACTCGCATGCAGCGGTAGGCTATGGCGTGAGAAAAACCCTTGTGAAAACCCCCTCTTACCGGCCTAAGGATCAAAACCAATCACCCCAAGTCCTTCTGGTATAGGACCAACCGCACACCAGCCACCTCGAAGAAAGAAATCCCCCCAACTAACCGAAGCACCTAGAAGAAAAACTAAAAACTAAGTGGGGAGAAAGCAAAAGGAAAACCCTAGCCGTGTTCTAATCAAAACACAAAGGAAATACTTGAAAACCTGTAACGGAAACCAAAGTACAATAAAGACAAGGGGGAGGTAAACAACTCTGAATGTCTGTATCTAAGGGGATTTTGTTTGTTTTAGTCATGTATTCGTTTGTTTAAAGGTACAAAGAACTCGCATGGAGCGGTAAGCTATGGCGTAAACAAAACCATTATATCAAGAAAAAAAAAACAAAAAAAAACAAAAGAAAATCCAAACCACCCAATTGTCCTGAGCGTAGCTAAACTTCGAAGCAAAAACCAACCAAGGGAAACAATTCCTAAACTAGTAAAGAAATATCCTAAAGCACTGGACCGTATAGCCCCTGTCACAGAAAAGAACCATAAAGAAAAAGCAAGATATCAGTCGTTATCCACAGGCGAAAACCTCAAGTGGGGTGAGAGGGAAGATGAGGGGAAGGTGAGGGGGGGAGTGGTTGTTGCTAG
>Ga0307507_10004448_pt1 | contig 24857 bp, 2 predicted proteins | sample 7_EM_MG_FD_207223 | JGI IMG/M metagenome (GOLD analysis project Ga0307507, IMG submission 207223) | Populus trichocarpa ectomycorrhiza microbial communities from riparian zone in the Pacific Northwest, United States - 7_EM | ecosystem: Host-associated > Plants > Roots > Unclassified | place...
CTTCGTGCAGAGCTTCGTGCAGAGCTTCGTGTAGAGCTTCGTGTAGAGCTTCGTGTAGAGCTTCGTGTAGAGCTTCGTGTAGAGCTTCGTGTAGAGCTTCGTGTAGAGCTTCGTGTAGAGCTTCGTGCAGAGCCTCTTGTAATTAGCATATAACTTAAATAATATATTACATTACCTCAATTGCATATTAAGGAATGTATAAGTTGGTCAACTGCGTATTATTTAACTTTTAAATATGTTAAATTAGTCAACGGCGTATTATTTAACTTATAAATATATCAAATTGGTTAATTACAGGTTAATTGCGTGTTGTTTAACTTTTAAATATATTAAGTTGGTTAACTGCGTGTTAAGTTAGTTAAGTTGCATGTTAAGTTGGTTAATTGCGTGTTAAGTTAGTCAAGTTGCATGTTAAGTTGGTCAACTGCATGTCAATTACGCGAAACGCGCTTAGCAAAGTCGACTTGAAACCCAGCCTGCGGATATTTTCCTGATGCTTATATAACTATAAAACTCTTTCTTGCCCTTTCTTGGCTTGTTCCCTTTAATAGATCCTATTATTAATCTTTATTGCTTAATCTATTAAGTCTTATAGACTTTCCGTATCTTCTATTAGGATAATTACGTCCTAGACTTTTGCCTTAAGTCCTTATTTATACTATGCCATAAGTGCCTTATTATTCCACTTAACCTATATTACAAGTGTCTAAAACTATATTATGTACTTAATTACTAAACTATGTTATACTAAGTTCTATAGCTTTCTCTTTACTATAGTTGCTGCTTCCAGGTCTCTAAATATTTGTATAAGTCTTTCCGCAAACCTATTCTAACTTAAAAATATATACTAAACGTCTTTGTTAGTAGTTGTTATTCCATTAACTTAAATTTCTATAAGGTAAGGTTTAAACCACTTAAGTGCTCTTCCTATTAAGAATAGTCCTGCATATACTACCTAATCCATAGTTATTGCTAACTTCGCTCCCTCTTACATAACCTTAAAGTACATTTATGTTAGAAACCCCTTAAGTTTTAACCTCTTACCTAAAAACCTCTTAATTAATAGTAACTTAACCTTAACTGCTCCAATGCTATTAATCCTTTCTTTAAGTACTTTGTTATTGTCCTGTAGCTAGTTAACCATTTCCTATAACTGTCTAACCGTAACTAGTTGTGAATTAGTATCCCTTATGCTGGTGTCCCCGCTAGTACCTAAGGTGGTTACCGCTATCGGCGTTAACGTAACTAGTACTTTTAGTAGTATATTATTTGACTTGTTGTTACCGTAACTGTAGTAGTAAATATATAACGAAGCCTTGTAGTAGGAACTACAGTAGACTTGTTATTGGGCTAGGTATATAGATAGCGAACGAGTTAATAATGTAACAGTATAAATAACAACTAGTGTGGAGTAGTTGCCTAATAGATTAACTCTAATTATATTCTAAGATTTACTATAAAGAAAGAACTATCTAGGTAGAGACTGTGGTCCTTTAAATATACAACCTAACTCCTAAGAAAGTCCTTACTCTATCCACTCTGTCTACTCTATTTGCTCTGTCCCATAGATCTTATAGATTATACAGATTACACAGATTACATCACGTGACCTTGGCTACCATTCCTCGTTATATAGTTCCACCGGATCCATTCTAGACTATACCTATATTAACCAACTAGCTTCCGCCGACTCCTCTCTAAGTAGTCGTAACATCGTACTTAAAGCGTCCGTAACACACTAAGAGGCTATGTATATGCTAAAAGCAATTACATAAGAGTTTGTTAAGGAATTCTATAAGGGAATAACTTAAAAACACAACGGAGCTATAGGCTTAGTATTAATACTTTAAAAGGAATATATTATTTAAGAAATCTGGGACATATTAAGACAAGTTATAAAAGAGTATCTAGATTGCTAGAGAAATAAACTAATAAGGCATAAGCTATATGGGGGGCTACAACCAGTTAAAATACTAGAAAGACTATAGGAAGTTATATTATAGGACTTTATTATAAAGTTACTAAAGTTAAAGGATCCTATTACTAAACAAGATTACAATGCAATCTTAGTAATAGTAGATAAGTTAACTAAGTAGGCCTACTTTGTAGCGTGTATAGAAGAAATCTCAGTAAAAGATATGGCTAGAATCTATATTAAAAAAGTATTTATAAGACATGGAGTACTAATAAAAATTATATTAGACAGAGATCTAAGATTTATAGCAGCATTTTAGGAAGTATTCTTAGCAGAATAAGGGGTTTAAGCAGTAACGTTAACAGTATATCACCTATAGACACATGGTTAAATAGAGAGACTAAACTAGATGTTAGAATAGTATCTAAGGCACTATATTAATCACGCACAGAATAATTGGGTATTATTATTACTAGTTACACAGTTTGCATACAATATAATACTATAGGAAGGGATAGGCACATTACCTTTTAAGGCGAACTATAGATATAAGCTAAGAATATCGTTATTGCTATAATAAGTAAAGAAAGCAAGTAGTATAGCTAAAGAAAGAATAGAGACGCTAATAAATCTCTATAATTATCTTAAAAATACAGCTAAACTAGTACAAGAGAGAATGAAAAGGTACTATAATACTAGGAGATCTAAGGGACCAGATTTTAAGGAGGGAGATAAAGTATAGCTACTATACAAATATTTCAAAAGTTGATGACTAAGCAAGAAGTTGGACTATATTAGACTAGGACCATTTATAGTCAAAGTAAAGATCTTAGAAGTTATATACAGACTTAACTTACTAGAGAAAATGAGGATCTACCCTATATAGCACGTTATAATACTAGAGCTAGTATATAGGAATGTAAAGCTACTAGTCTATAAGACAGATATATATAGAGGACAAGAAGAGGATAAATGGGAGGTTTTAAAGATTATTAGTTATAAGGACATTAATAACAAAACATAGTATAAAGTAAAGTGGATAGGCTATAACAAGACTACTTAGGAGCCACTAAACAATTTAAAAAATGCTATAAGAAAGGTATAGGAGTATTAGAGGAAAATGGATTAGGCAGTATTAATAAAGAAAAGTCGCTAAAAAATAAGTTACCTAAGGGGGACCTAAGAGGAGCACCTGCTAACGTATTTAGAGTTATTTCCTTCTCTACTAAAAGAGAATCCGTTCTTTCATTGCTAAGTTCCTAAAGACCTTATTCTATAAGCTTCCACTCCTTAAAATAAACCTTCTTATATACCTTTTTAAGACAAAGTAGGCAAGTAGACGCAGCAATATAGGCTTTACGGGCCCTCTGTTTAGCGTTGCAAGAACGCTCTAGTTTAGCAAGAGCTTAAGTCAGTTTACCATTAAGTTTAGCAGTAGTAGATTAAACCTAGAACCCTAGTAGTAATTAACAAGGGTACTTAAAGACTATTAAGAGTAATAGGATGTGCATACTTAGTGTTAGAAACTAAGTAAATGTTATAGAACGATTAAATGTTTGCTCTAGTATACTCTAAGTAGGAAGAGGGTTGCTAAGATAAAGGGCTCGCTAGTATAATATAGACTAACCCCTCTTTTGCAAAATAAAAACATAGAGACGGCATTATTTTACTAAGAGACAATATTATAGCAACAGTCTAGGCGTAGCATTATGCTTGCGAAGAAGAAGGAGCTTTAGGTATAATAAGCAATAATATTAACCAAATTGATTAAACGGACATTATACCTCTAGTAGATAACTTAGAGATATTAAGAATCTTTAAGGACAAAGATAAAGAGGAGGGAGATAGTATTACAGACGCTTTAAGTACGGTGTTATAACTATTAGGAGAGGAGTTAAAAGAAGCTAGTTGGTTAATATAAGTATAGTTTAGGATAGAACCCGTAGAACTATATAACGAGAAATGGTAAGTAAGTTATATAATATTATATGTAGTGTACAAGGTATACGGACGGAATGTACGTATAATATATATAATACGTACTTTACGTACAAGGAGAGTTTCTTAGGAGTTAGGTTGTGTATTTAAAGGACTATAGTCCCTACCTAGATAGTTCCTTTCTTTATAGTAAATCTTAGAATATAATTAGAGTTAATCTATTAGGCAACCACTTTACTAGTTGTTATTTATACTATTATATTATTAGCTTCAAAGAATACTTTTGGAGCTCTTGCTGCACCCGGCCTAAAAAGACCAAACCAACCAAAAGAACCCTAAAAAACACCCTAATAATCCCCTGAGATACATATATCACAGGGGAGGCATAGGTGGAACGACGGTGGTACGCAGTCGCGTGTAACCGCCAGACCTATACCTAATAATGGCCCCCCATAACAACAACAAGGACGGGCAAATACCACACTAGAAAGCGGAAATACCCTAATTAAGAAGGCATCTAACAAAATATAAAGCCTATTAGACGCGTCTAGTATCCAGAACTATAGGGGAGCATCTATTAGCCATTATAAACTAATGCAGCTAGTAGAATAGCTCCAGTCTAGCGAACCTTAGGCGCCCCTCTAGTAAACCCTTAATTAAATCCTCTAACGGCTAAACAAAATCGAAGATAAATAAAACCCCCCCCTATAGGCGAACCGCACCTAGGCCGCCGTAGCTGCGCTCCTATAGCACAGGGAACCTACCCCCCTAAAAATAACAACTGGGTATACAATTATAATACAACTAAATACAGAAAAGGCAGAGGAACTTAGGGGATAATTAGAAACAGAAGTTCTTATAGAGATTTATAAAGAGGTTTATAACGCCGTCACAATCTGACACCTTAGAAGTGGAGACATTAGAGTCACCCTAAAGGACTAATAGGTAAAGGAACGGGCCGTAAGGGCAGAGGACAGGCTAGGAGAGCGTATTGGCATAAAAGTGCTTTGTGAAGATTACCCAGTTAAAGTCCTGTTGGTTCCCATAAGCCTTAGGGTAAAAAGGGGACACTAGGCAGACAATACAGCAACTATACAGAAGATAGTAAAATAAACGGAACGCCTTATACTAGGACTTATAATTACCCAGATCTAATAGCTTTAATAGGAAAATACAAACCAAGTATATAATAAGAATAATAAGAGAATATAAGGGGCGCCAGAGACTTGCTAGGGAGACAATAGATAAACGCATAGCTCCCTTATTATTAGTGTATATACACTAGGAATATAAAAACTCCTTATCCAAAAAGGAATAATTATAAATGGCCTTATATATAACATAAGGCTCTATAACCACAGACTACGCCTGGAATAATATTATTACTATGTATAATGGGGATACACCTAATCCATATACGCAGCACAGGTATGCTACGGCCACTATATAGGCCCCCATAATATAAGACAATGTATAAATTAAGACTAAATAAAATGCGCAAACTGTCACTGAAGCATATATAAGGCATAGAAGAGAGAAGACTGCATTAAATATAGGAGATGGAAGGAAAGGGCTTAACAGCTATAGGAATAACTGTACGCTAGGTTATATAAATGGAAACAACAGGTGATAAGCTAGGGGGACGCAGGTGTCTTCCTAGCGTTTTCTACCTTTAATACTGGGGGGCTAAGCTAGCTATCCCAAGCCTTAATAGGCCAAAAGCAACACTGCGTGATATTATTAGACCAAACAGGGATATAAGGGACATATAGAACACAAGGGAGAGAACGCCTAGTAGGAAGACCCCTATAGACGGCTATGGCAAGTTCAAGGCTGGGATAATTAAGAATTAGATTTAACGCGGCAAATATAACATATGTAGCTGGCTTATAAGGGGCATACAGCCAACTAGCAAGAACGGGGAAAGAACCGGAGGCAATAATAAACTCAGATTTAGAAAGGCTAGTAGGAACATAAAACATAGGAATAGAAAGCTCTATATAAAATAAGTAGTGGCTAGGGAGCAAATATAGGAGATAGAAGTTCTAAATATTTTAGAGAAAGTGGAAACGGAAGAAGTGAGAAGTAAAGGAGAGGTAAAGGACTCCCGCTAGGGGTCCGCTACTTGACCATTATATAGTATAACTGCGGCAATACAAACCACCGTTTAGTAAGGCCCCTACTAGATAGTTTAGACCTAGAGAAACACTATATTCTTGCTATATAAGAGCCGTATTATAATACCTATATATAATTAACATACTGCCCCTAAGGATTCCAGCTCCTATATAAACCAAAAGCAGCTATACGCGTATGCTTTATAATTAGCAAAAATATCAGCCTTGCCTTATGGTTATAGCAGGCAGTTAACCTAGATATTACAGTTATAACTATCCAGATATATAGGGGACTAGTATAAATTATTAATGTCTATAACCCTAGGGTCGAAGGGGTAGTATAGATAGAGAATATTATATCTGTAATAAGCTTGCTAGAAACTAAACACGCGGAGTTTATCTTACTAGGAGATATAAACCTCCACCACCTATAGTAGGGGGGCATCTATGTTGCTGCTAATTAATAGGCAGAGTGCCTACTAAGAGCTATAAACAATGGGGGCCTTAAGCTAGCTACCCCCCTAGGTGCAATTATATGGCAATAGGGTACCGCTAAAAGTACAATTAACCTTATAATTATGGACGAAAACCTATACCAGAGACTTAAAAGGTGCTCCCCTAAAGAAGAATAGGTACTTACCTTAAACTATATCCCCATCTAGATATAACTAGATCTGGACATTAAGGCACAACTAAATGGTAAAAGATACGCAATAAGGAAGCTTAACATAGATAGATTTTTTAATACAATTAAACAATAACTCTAAGACCTAGAAGAAATCCACCCAATACTAAATAAGCGAGGCTTATTGGCTACCCCCAAGGAAATTAATTAAAGACTAGAAAGGATTTAGGTAGTAATTAAAAGCGGGCTAAAAGAGCACTGCCTAGTTTTAAAACCAGGCCCCTACGCATAATATATATGGTCTGTACAGTGCGCGGCCCTTATAGCCGGCCAATGATGAGCAAGGAGGAAATATATAAGCAGCCACAATTCTAAGGACGAGAGACAATATAAAGACATAAGAAACTAGCTAAAGAATACCCTAAGAAAAGAAGCAAGGAATAACTGGAGACAGTTTATAAATAAATACACTACTAACCCGAGTCTCCCCTATAATAAGGGCCTTTGGACCATAGTAAAATAGGTAAAGAAAAAGGCAGGACGCCTAGTAGAAGATCTATACCTACTACCCCTATAAAGAGCAGGCGAACCACAGGCCATAAGCAACAATAATAAGAAGGTAAAGATCCTTATAAAAAGATTTTTCCTTTAACCGGCTTTAGTAGACCTTAGCGACATTACTAGTGAAACACCGGTGACTTACCTAAGGGTTGACAGCGACATAACAACTAAAGAAATGGCTAGAACTATCAGCCGCCTTTTAAATAATATAGTACTAGGACTAGATGGGATCCTAAACAAAGCCCTAAAGACCTATGGACCACTTATAGCACCTTGGCTTGCAGATGTAGCTAGAGCATACTTTGCAATAGGCTACTACCCATAACTTGGAAGATCTATAACGACGGTCGTCTTATAAAAAGAAGGCAAAGTAGACTACTTAATCCCAGGAAGCTACCGCCCTATTGCTTTAGAAAACACCCTAAGCAAGATCTTAGAAAAGGTTATAGCGGACCGCATAGTAGATACAGTAGAGGAACATACCCTACTACCACAAAGCTAAATAGGGGCAAGAAAGAATCGCTTAACGCTATTAGCACTTACACTACTCGCTACTACTATTAAAACTGCATAGGCTATGCGAAAGGACTTTATAGTATTAATACTTAGCCTAGATATTAGCGGCGCCTATAACAATATACCCTATAAGCGTCTCCTATATATCCTTAGGGCAAAGGGCTTCCTAGAATAGATTATTCAGTTTATTTAAGGATTTATAGGCTAGAAAGAAACGTTACTAGTCTTTAATAGATACTAAAGCCCCCCTATCGCAGTCGTAACAGGAATACTACAAGGATCACCTCTATTGCCTATACTCTTTCTCTTCTTTATAAGCAACCTGCTTAATACCTTTAAGGAAGGGGCGACCTAGGGGATAGGCTTTGTTGATAATATAAACCTAATTATATATAGGCTAACAGCCGTAGAGAACTATAGGACACTAGAGAAAGCCTATAATACCTATATAGAATGGGCAAGACAATATAGAGTCCAATTCTCACTAGAGAAATACCAGCTAATCTATTTTATAAGAAAACGTAACCAATCTGCAGATCTTTAGCATATAATCTATATCTAAGGCTTTGGGGGTTAACTGGTTCAAGGCCTAAGGGTATTAGGAGTGTGGGTAGATAGTAAGCTCCAGTAGAGCGTATATACGGCGTAAGCGGCCCGTAAGGGCTAAGCATAGTATATCGCCATATCCAGGATTGTTAATTCTATATAGGGTCTATGCTTCTAGAGGTCACGCCCACTATATACAGCAGTTGTCCGGCTAACTATAACGTATGGATCTAGCATTTAGGCCACTAGAGAAACCGAAAAAGGCCCCCCTAAATCACTCCTTAAACCACTCTAAAAGGTCTAAACAGCCTGCCTTAGGAGTATAATAGGCGGGTATAAGCGAACGGCCATAGTACTACTTAAGAAGGAAGCTAATATTCCCCCCCTATAACTATATATTAAAGCCAATACAATGCAAAGGGTGCAAAAGAAACGCAACTCTAACATTATAAAGTATATTAAGATACGCCTAAATAAACTATAGAGGGACCCTAGGGTGCCCTATAGGAGAAGGAACCAACAACCCTAAAATAGGGAAGATATATTAGGAAAACAGGTGGAGAAAGTAGAAGAAGAATAGTACGGCGCTAGGGCCTAGGCCTATATAGAGAAAAAAGGGAGACGCGTAAGAGGCCAGCAAAGACAACAGTAAAGGAAAGAAAGGAGCTAAAGTAGAGTATAAAAGAGTACTAGAAAACTATCTACCGCAACATAATACTGGTTAGACCGACGCTGGAGAGATAAATAGGAGTTAAAGGTACAGAGGTAGACTTAGGTAAGGGGAACCCAAGCCGTAGTATAGGTAATGCTATGGGGGGTAAATACCTAAGGGCTCTAAGAGGGCCTAACAAAGGCAGAAAATATAATGGCAACACTCTTAAGGATAGGAATAATAGGACTAAAAGATTGGCTTTACTAGGTAGGTATCCTAGTAGGTAGCCTAAGGTGCGAATATAGCTGGCCAAGACAGACACTAAAACATATAATACTATTATGCCCCTTATACACCGGCTAAGAAGCAATGCTCTCAGCAGCTAGCATAGAAAACTATAATACACTACTCTTAACACAGAAAGGCCTCAAGGCGGCTACCCGGTGGCTTATTAGCTAAAATGTACTAGACCAGTTCTAGGTTGTAAAGGAAATAGTAATAGAAAGCAAAGGGGCGAGTAACAGGCGCCCCCTAATAACTCTACAGGAGTAGAGTATAGTGTGTAATACTAGCGCGTCCGTAGGTTTGTTACGGCAGCAGTAGTTCCCAAGGAGGTTAAAAAGTAAGGTAGTAGAGCACCACTGGTGACTCGTAGGCGACTTGCAAGCGAGCCCCAAAAGGCGGGGAGACGGATCACGGGGTTTTCTCAAATAGAGTTTTCTCCCCACATATATATAAGGAGTAGTCCGCGTAGGCCTAACAGGGATCCGAATCGGACGTTAAGCAATGAATAATAATATTATTATTATTATTAGCTTCCTGTTTACCTATATACCTAACCTAATAACAAGTCTACCGTGGTATCTCCTATAAGGCTTTATTACAGCTTCCTTATCTTTTTATCTTTAATTATCCAGTTAATTTTATATAAGCTAGTTATAAAGGTAATAGTATTAGGCCGTTTTAAGTTCTAGTAGAACCCTATAGCACTAATACAGTAGATATTAACTAGTAGGAGGTTTATAGGTTTCTTTACAGACGTTCCGTGGACCGTATTTTATAGTAGAGGGTTTATAACCCTCCTTAGCTTCTATTCTATTTTATAAGTTATCCTTTTAGTCTATATATTTAGTATAGCATTTAATATTCCTTGCTGTTCTTTATAGCTATATAGGGCCTAAGCCAGCTAGCTTATTACTAACTTCCTAGGTTTTTAGTGCTAGTAGTGTAATATTAGTAATCTAGGGATGGTGTAGTATACGGACCTATTATAAATTAAGCTATATATCTTTTTTAAAGGCCTGGTCCCTATATATAGCATTAGCCTAGTAAACGGTATCTATCTATAGCCGTATAAGATTTTCTATTATAATACTAATTTCCTTTATAAAAGAAGGTGTTAGGGGTAGGGTTTTAGGCTAAATAAGCCGTCTACTCTGTACGTTAAGCTATAAGCCTAGATAGGCTAGCCATTTTCTTTCTAAGATTATATTGTGGCTTTCTAGGTCCGTAATAAGAAAGGGGATATTATACTACCTTTATCCGTCTACACAGAGGTGAATTTATAAGATAGTTGTAATAGGTAGTCCTATCTATCCATTATACCCGTAAATAGGAATTAGTTTAGGTAGTTCCTTAAGGGGTGTATTTAAAAAGTTAGCCAGTTTTACAGTATACTGTGTGTCTATTAAGGCAAAGGTATTTACTCTAGAGTCAGCTAAAGCAGAGGTTAAAACTTAATATCTATTATGGAATAAAGTATAAGGGATAGTGCAGCTTCTTCTACTAACTAGCTAACCTAGATTAATATATAATATATTAATTCCTTTTAACCCTAGAGAGGAGTCTTGCTCTAGAGTTTCTCTTTTTCTAACTCTATACTATCCTCCTAAATTAATAGAACCTTATTTATCTTTGCTGCTATTAGGCAGTCTTTTATAAAGTGGGTTTTCTGGCTGTATAAGAAGCAGGCTCCTTAATTGCTAAGGGCCTGTCTATAGGGGTTACTATATATAGGTTAAGTATTTGCCGGACCCGTAGTAGGGCTAGCTATATGGCTAGCCGCTAGGTTAATGGTAGGCAGTACAGTTAGTGCTGTAAGGGTTGCAGATCTTACTAGGGCGCTGTGGCCTATTTTTATAATACTTATATTCTGGTTAACAGAGCTTCTAGTCTTATACTGCTTGGCATATGTCTTAATTTGGCGGAGGCCCTAGTTAATAGCTAGGCACTAGTCTATAAGTTCCTTTAGCGTCTATATAGTGGTATAAACTAGCAGTATAGCGCGTTATAGGTCTAAGGTAAGCTTATTAAAGAGGTCTGGCATTAAATCTTTCTAGGGAATTTAAGCCTATCTGGCTAGGTATAGAAAGCGGGTCTAGAAGACTAAGAAGGTCTCTATTATTTTTATATTAAGGGCTTTATAGTTACGGTAGGTGTTCTATATCTTAAAGAGATTCTTATAAATAGAAGACAGGTAATTAATTATCTCTTCTCTAAAGAGGAAGGGGTTTACTAAGTCCTAGGCATACTGCGGATATAGATGCGTCTATATATCCCTACCAGTACGGCCGAAGACATAGGCCATTTTAGCTTAGGTAGTAGGGAAGTGGTCTATATTAATTTTAAGCTTCTAATTGTTAAATATAGGGTTAGTTCCATCTGTAAGTAATAGGGGGTCTATAACCTTTACGGACCGCGGCGATGCTAATGCTATATATTGGGCTAGGGCCTTAAGAACTATAGCAAGTCTCTAGGTGTTTAATAACTCCTTACTAGGTATAAGGGTGTCTCTAGTTTTAAGCAGCTCTTAAAGCCATTTAATTTCAGTATTAGCTACTATAAGCTCTTCCTATGGGGTTAAGACGGTAACTATTTTACTATTAGAGGTATTTACAGGTCCTATAGCGGCTTTGCCAGCTACTATATCTCTTAGCATGGTAGTAGGGGTATTGGGTAATTTCTAGTGTTTGTTTATTTCCTAGGGGTTCTAGTCCATGCGTATCCTATTCTTAGGTTTTGCGTTTTATTTATATTTTTTTTTTTAGTTCTTAGGGGTCTGTCCTGTCCTTATGGTCCTAGTAATGTCCTTAGGGTCCTATTCTATGTCCTTATCCTATTTATAGCCTTATAGATATATTTAAGTTCCTTTTTAGGAAAGAAGAGTAGTGATAAGCTTTAGATAATGTTAGCGACTTAGTTAATTAAGGTATAAGTACGGCAAGAGGGTCGCGCAAGCCTATATAATTGGATTGTCTATAAACGAGGATCTAAAGCTAAAGAAAGGAAATAAGAAGAACGGAAGCACCGCTTAAAGTTATATATAATCTTCTGGTTACGTAATGGCAACTTACCGCAACTTGCCATTACGTAATGGCAGTTTGCGACAATCTGACGGCAATTTGCTAGTGCTGTAATATTTTCTTCCTGTAAATATATAAGTTTTCCCTCCTATGCGGAGTAGTCTGTGTAGGCCAGTAGGATCCGTATTAAACGTTAATTAAAGAGTTACTACTAGTATATTACTAGATGCTATACGTCCTAATACTTCTATAGTAAGTATACTCCTAGTATAAAGTCTAATATATCCGTCTCTATAACCGTGTTTAACTTTAATTAATAGATTTTAAGGATTAAATCCTAAGTAAATAACCCCTTAAGTTCCTTAAACAGCTTATTTTACTTATTACTCTATACCTATAGTTCCTCCTTTTTTATAAGTCTTATAAGCAGTTTAATATTCTTTAACTACGATATAATAAACCTTCTATAGTAGTTTCAAACCCCTAAAAATAACCTTAACTATATAACGTTCTCTAGTTCTTACCAACTTACTATAGCCTTAACTTTCCTTAGATCTATATAGATTTTATTTAGTTTAATAAAAAATCTAATAAAATTGGTTCTTTTAGTAAAGAGCTTATATTTCTTAATCGCTACTAGTATCTTTTCTTCTTGTAGTCTCTTTAAAACCCATTTAATATATTCTCTATATTCTTCCTTACTTATTAAGTAGATAATATGTTATTAAGGCATTCTTCTAATACACTTTTAATTTACTTCTAGAATGTTACTAGTGTGTTTATAAGCCTAAATTATATAACTAATAGCTTATATAGTCCTTCCTTTAACCTAAAGGCTGCCTTTTATTTATTGCCTTCCTTAATCCTAATCTAATAGTATACCTATCTTAGATCTATATTTATAAAGATTTATATATTGCTAATCCTATTTTAGATTTTACTAATTAAGGGTAAAGAATACCTATCCTTTCTTATAATACTATTTATTTATTTATAGTTAATATATAGCTTAAGTTTTCCGTTTTTCTTTAGTATAAATAATACTAAATATTCCGCTAATAGCTATAACGGTTTAATATATCCTTTTTATAGGTTTTCCTAAATAAACTCTTTAAGTACTCTTAGCTTATCTTTTATTAACTTATAAATTAGAAAGAACTTTAGACTTATTTCTAGTTCTAATTCTATATTATAGTTTTATACTATATATTCTAATAGCCTTTTACTTTCTAGGCTCTATAGCTTCTTACCATACCTATAGTATCTCTTTAGTATATAACTTAAGCTTCGCTTAGTCTCTTTATACATTACTCTAACTTAGTACTATACTATCTTAGTAGTTTATCGCACTTTATACTATTAAGTATTTTCAATATTAATCTAACCTATAACCTAATTAATTTTTAGATTATACTTCTATAACTAAGGTATTCTTAATATTACTTCATTCTTTCCTAATAGTAGGATATTAAAAGACATCTTAATACGTCTTTCTTTAATAGTTAACTAAATAAGTCCTATTTTAGGATTAATAATACCTCCTCTATAGGCCATTAGATTTTCTAAAATTATTATTAATAGATATAGGTATTCTTTCTATCTATATAGTAACCCTATTCTTTTAACTACTACTAGTAATATATATTTTCTTATTACTCCACTATCCACTAGTACTTTAAACCTTTAATCTTACTAATTAAGTTATAAATTTAGGTGTTGTTCTATAATTTCTTTAAGGGTTTAAGGCTTTACTACTAGCTTCTACTAGTTTTATAGGCCACTCCTGTTCCTAACTATTAGCTATTAGATCCTATTTATACTTAGTCCTCCTTAGGCTAATACTTAGTTTACTTCTTTTCCTTAATATACCATAGATATATATTTTTAATACACTTCTACTACTATTATCCGTCTAAACATTTTTTTATAAGGAATTTTTCTAGTTAAAGTATTAAGTCGCCTAACTACTAAACTTTTATTAGGTGCCATCTATATATATACTTAACATCTTTAAATTGCTTTTCTTCTATTATCCAATATATCCTTATTAAATACTTATAATATTTATTCTTTAGTGTTCTCTATATATTATATATATTATTTATATATACAATCTACACTAATATATAATACGCTAGGTGTCTTAAGTTAACTTATAGCTTATCTTTATTCTTAAGTTTAAACCTTTTTTATATTAATCTAAACGCTACTATCTTGTTTACTAGTACTAATATCTATATTATTTCTCTCTAGTCTATAGCTTATTTCTCTAAATTCTTTATTATAATTAATGCTCCTTTAATATAACTTATCTATTTTTCTAATATAGCTTAATTTAGTATAGCTTTCTTATCTAGCTATATATAGAAGTCTTCCCACTTATTATTATTCTGCTATTTATACTATCTATAGTATAGCTCCATAAGTTTATATAACATATTTATAAGAAAGTATCTTTTTATTACTATATTGTTATAACCCTTTATATAGTACTCGGTATACCTAATTAGAATCCCTAAATTCTCTTTTTATTCTAGGTTATTAAGCTACTTAGCTTTTAGTATACCTATCTTTAGCTTATTAATAACCTTCTATACTAATACTCTATCAATCTAACTTTTATTTTCACTATATAATAATTTATTATCTAAACTAATCTAAACTTTCTTACTTTCTATATCTTATAGTTAGATTCTTAAAGCTCTCTTACTTTTTAATCGCCGTATTAACTTTTTAACCTTTAGGCTAAACGCTATATTTGTAATAAAGCCTTATGGGAAATACCACGGTGGACTTGTTAATGGGCTAGGTATATAGGTAAACAGGAAGTTAATAATATAACAAGTATAAATAATAACTAGTGGAGTGGTTGCCTAACAGATTAACTTTAATTGTACTCTAAGATTTACTATAAAGAGAGAACTATCTTAGTAGGGACTATAGGTCCTTAAATACACAACTATATACCTAAGAAAGTCCTCGCTCCGCCTGATCTGTCTACTCTATTTGCTCTATTACTGTCGGTATGCTTTAACCTATTGCAGACCTGTAATCATTTTGTTACGGGTATGCTCTTAGGTTTGTGGATGTCTATTTCTCTATTCTATATACGAGGCCTCGCGTACTTATGACACGCGAGGAATGCGCACGTAAGGAACGCGTACGCACGTGCTACCTCTACCCCTAATAGGTTACCAACACTGGGCAACCTCTAAAAAGGCCTAAAATATGTCTCCTATCTAGTACAGTCTATTTATAGCATATACGCAATGGCTTATGCCATTCTTATCTAACGTAATAGTCTCTTATCTATATAGTCCGAACCTGCCCCAAATCTGCCCCGAGTTCGTCCTTACGGATTAGTATTAGTCTATTTAACCTATCTAACAGCCTTTAGCTGGACCGTATTCGTGTTAATAAGTTAAATTAAGGCTAGACAGGGCTTGCCTTTTATCATTACATCCGCTAGGTTTGTGTTACCATCAATCTATTTAACTTCTGTGATTTCTCTTCGCTTATACGCCTGCCATAAACACATAACGTCAATTATAAGGCGTTTTTCTTGTGTAGTGCCGAGCCGTATAAGACAGTCATAAAGTGACTTTAAGTCTGTACATATCATAAGTGGTAGGTTAATGTTTAAGATCTTATTAACTATTAACTTAATTACGGCTCTAATATCGAACCTGTAAGCTATTTTGTATAGCTTTAATGCAAGTACACTTCTTATAACTCTTTTACACTTTATTAACGACCAGTGGATAATATTTGCCTTATTTATTGCATCTGTGAGAACTAGTACATACCCAATTTGTAACGATAAGTCCTTGTTATTTATAAAAGATGCGTCCGTAAAGGCTAGCAATTGCAAGGTAGTGACGTCTAACTTAACATATATAAGTCCTCTAGTGGGGTTCTTAATTTGCCAGGCTAGGCGTCAGTTAAGTGCTTTTATGTTATCTTTATTTAGGTTAATCACCTGGGTAGTAACAGATAGGTTAAAAGCAGCTTCTAGCTAGCAGACGGACGCGACGTACGCTCCTCTAGCGCGTTAAGCGATGTACTGGTCCTTTAGTGTAAGTGCCATACGGATAATACCTCGCGAGCTCATAGATATAGCGGGTCTAGAAATGTTAACTATACTAAGGTTCCTGCATTAACGCTCTTGTGTTAACGTCAGTCCGTTAGTTATAAGTTGTATAATACCGCCGTTAAACTTAAGAGGCTTTTTGGCTGTTAGTTACTTGCGCTCCTTAGCCATAAGTTGGGCCTTATATAGTTCGCTCTCTTCGCGGTCCGCGAATGCTCTATTAGCAAGCAGTAGCGTATCGTCCGTTTATAGTCCGACTACTCCGAAATACGTAGAATCGTTGCTGTAGAGCAGGTATAGGTTATATGTTAACTAGTCCATACCTAACTGCTATAGGTAGTATGTGTAATATGTCTTGAACCAGTAGTTTCCGGCTTCTAGCACTCTATAAAGGGGCTTAAGCACCCGCAGTATGGACCCTTTGTTGATTTCTAGTTCAGTCTATACTTCTTACAGAGGTCGTACATAGAAATCGCGGTTTAGCTTTATAGCTAATTGTATATAGGCTTGCGTAATATCGCGTAGGTAGATCCATATATCTTGGTCTTATAGCATAGCTCCAATGCATAGGATTAGGCGTTGACTCGCCTGTTAGATAGTAGGCGACTAGGTAAGTACTACGCTCTTTTCTATGTCGTTATACGCCTATACTACTAGTTGTAATTTCTTAAAAGCTGCGTCTATACTGGCGTTCTTAACCTTGTTAACAAACCGTGAGTTAAACAGATAGGCCGTTGCGGGTATGTCCATAAGCTTAACTACCTTAAATACTCCTAGCTTAAGTAGGCCTGTAAGTTCTTTTTAGCGTAAAGCTCGAAACTGGGTACTTGTGGTATTATTATCTTAGAGAAAGACTGAAATGTCGGCTTGGTTTATAAGGAGGGGGTACTTACATAGGCGTCCTCTACCACGCTTTTATGGTTGTACAGCGGGTTGTCCAATGGGTTGCTTAACGGGTTACTAGATAGGTTATATAATAGGTCCTAGGTTGTTTTTAGGTATATATACCTACTGCTCTTAGGGATCATCCTATTAGTTAGGTTATGGGTTATCGTCAAGTTCTAGATCCAAAAAGTAAGGCTTTATAACCGTTATGCGGAAGGGTGTAGGACTATAGGGCAGTTATATGGTACACGTCTTGTTTTTAACTATAAGCAGGTTATACGGTCCTAACCAATATCCTAGTTAGCCTATATTTCCTTCTCTCCAGACAAGTACTTGCGAGTTAGGTGGTAAGTCATAAATAGCGTCTATTCTTGGGCCATTTCGCATGCTTAAAGCGTCCGCAACTTGTCATTTGGTATATAGCTTACAGATCTCTTCTATAGCTTTCTTAACTGCGGTAGTATGTTGCGTAACTGTTGGCGAAGGCGCGTTTAAATTAGTTATACGGGGGTAGGCGCCAAATACTAGCAGAGTAGGTACCAGTCCGTTAGGTCCTATGGAGTCGTTAATAGCCTTAAAGGCTATCTAGAGAGCTGCGTCCTTGTTAATATTTAGTATTTCAACCGTAATAATCTGGTATACTCTCTGTAACGGACCGTGGTAACATTTAACTATTTTAATTAAGTTATAAGCCTTAACTGGCACGCCCTTAGTTATAATGCCTATTGTAGTAGCGTACTCTTTAAATTCCTTGCTAATAAAGTTCTTGCCTATATCGTGAGTAATAATATCTAGTAGTCTTAAGTACGTGTTAATCTAACACATCTATACAACGTCCCACGTATGTTTGGCACTAATATTCTGTAGCCATCTGCTGGCCTAAAAGCGTGTATATTTATTAACTATATATAGGACTGGGCTCCCATTAATATATATAATATTGACAATAATGTAGTAGTTAAAATTAACGTTATTACAGAGCGTAAACTTAAACCGGCTAGGTGACTTGCCGTGTTTCTGGCAAAAGTGGCAGTAACAGGTAAGGTACTTAAGTGATTTCGTATTAACGTTATATTTAGAACGGTTAAGTACTTTCTATAGTCTCTTAACTAACGGGTGGCCGAAACGTCGGTATAGATAACGTAATTCCGTATTGGTCAGGTAACAGGGGTTCTGGTTAAAAGAGTTAAGAAGGTAGGTCTATAAAGAGAGGTCCTATAAGAGGAACAAATGGCCGAATTATTATATAATAGGTATATTGCCTGTAGGAGTTATAAGTACGTTTATAAGGTTATTGTAATACACCCATAAGTTATCTATGTCTACTAGGCAGAGCAGGAATGGCGTATTTATATTAATAATATAAAAGTTGACCTTACCTACTAGAGTTAAGACTTATACGGACCTAATTAACAACGTAGTCCTAATTCCAAATTATATGCTTACTATGCCTTTTGTTAACACATTAAGCTATAAAGTTATATTTTGCTTTTATAATGCCAGGAACTATTTATAACCAGCTGTAGATTGTTACAAGGCACCTATATTAATTATAATGCCTATAAACTTGTCCGTTATGTAGCGCGTAGGCTAACTACTATACGCACAGGCGTTTGTATCCTTGGGTAGGTTAAGGTTCGCAACAGGCGAGTTAAGGTTTGTAGTTACGGTTATATCTTAGCCTATAAGGTTATGGCAGAAGGCTCTATTAGCTAGTTCTTAGGCCGTAATTACTGCTTTATTATATAAGAGAGTGCTAAAAAACGTAAAGTAAGAAGAGCTATTTGCGTTATCCTACTTAGTTTTGGCTTTATAATTAATAACTAGAGCTATAAAGACTTTGTCTAGGTCCTCTAACTCTTCTAACTCTAGGCCTTCTCCCTCGCACTTAACAAGATATTATTTAAAGTGTTCTTAGAAGCGCTTACCTAATTGTCTATTATATCGCCCTATAAACCTAGCTTTAGACTTGTCCTATTCTTTATCCGTATACTTCCACAACTAATAGCCGCTTTTACCGCACACGAAGCAGTACTTCTTTCGGTTTAGTTATAAAGATCGGTTTTTACGCGGATCCTTACGGTTAGAGCCGTTGCGGTCCCGGTAGTTATATTAACGGTCCGTAAAGTACGCATGCGGTTCTTCCTGATGGTCTATAGTGTATATACGAGTCTGCTCTTGCTCCTTCTGGTAGGCAATAATAGACAACTATAGCTTATTAATAAGGTGGCTAAAATCCAAGGGAGGATCTAAGATTGTAATCCTATACGCTAGTACGCCCTAGCAAGCTATAACTAGCTTATTATACAGAAAGTCTATAATCCGTAAGGCGGGCGTAAGTCCGTGTTATAAGTTACGGAGCTTTGTAAGCAGTATTTAAAGGCACTACAGAGTCGTCTTATTTGTGTTCTCCTGGATAACAGAAAGTAGCGTTATAGCGTTCTATTTATCTAGGTTTCTGCGGTGGTATCTAGAACCCTTAAAGAAGTTCTATAAGTAGTTGCAAATTTCTTTAAAGGATCTTTCGGATAGCTGGTGGTTATAGTACTAGTCCTAGGCTAATCCCTTTAGCATTATAGGAAAAGCAATTTTATACGCAGTAGGTGGCAGTCTAGATCTCGTGCAAATATTATAAAATATTATTAGTTTATAGTTAAAGCTTTTAGCTCTGCTATACTTCTAGTCTTCGGAGTATAGCTTAGCTACGGTTATAATCTGCCGTTTATAGTTTGGGATCTCTATAGGTGGTGTCTAAATTGTAATAGGTGGAATATAGCTTATAGTAGGTAGAATATAGTTTATAGTGGATAAAGCTGGCAGTAATCGAGGTGTTTGTTATAAGGGTATTCCGGACGGTTATAAGGGTGTTCCAGATAGTTGTATAGGTGTTTAGAAGGGTTTATACAAACAGAAGACCTGGTTAAGTTAGTTATAAGGGACTCTCTTCTATAGCTATAACGTCTTTATGTCTGTAATGTGCTTATAGATCTTACGGATCTTATTATCTAACCATTTATACTGTTCTTCCTCCGTAGCCGTGTCAAGTAGAGTCCTTGGGATTATCAGACTCTTTGTATTTTTAGCTATATATACTCCTCTGCCCTAAAGGGTTCTATATAAGTCCTAGGTAATCTTAGTTCCAAGGCTATTAAACTCTTAGATTATAAAGTCCTAAAATTCTTTTTAGAAGAGCTCCCATAGGTCCATATCTATTGCTTCGGATATTTTATAGTCGTATAACTTTATTCTGGCGTAGTTCTATATCTCTTCTTAGGAAGCTCCCTCTAGCTTAATCCCATTCTCCTACTTCTTTATCTTCGTGCTCCAGTCTTCTGCGGTTAAGGTACTTGCCATTATATTCTTGTGCGAGGTAGCGTGTGTAAGGTAAAGGTATTTTTTAGGTAGTAACGTGATTTTTCGGTCCTTTTAACGCAATACACAAGGTGGTTAAATTAACAACTCTTCCTTATAATGATGTTAGCGAAACTATAGTCCTCGTATAATATAGCGTAAGGTAGTTAAATTAACAACTCTTCCTTGCGGTAGTATTAGGCGGGGTACGGTTCCCTTCTTTAACTAAGGTAGGCGGCGGTGCGAGTTTATATGGAGTTATAAGTAACCCATATAAGCCGTAAGCTATTGCGTATCTCCTGATCTGTACGTCTACTAATTAGTGTTGGTATGCTTTAACCTATTACAGACCTGTAATCATTTTGTTATGGGTATGCTCTTAGGTTTATAGATGTCTATTTCTCTATTCTATATGCGAGGCCTCGCGTACTTATAACACGCGAGGAATGCGTACGTAAGGAACGCGTATACACGTGCTACCCCTACCCCTAATAGGTTACCAACAATTACAGATCTTATAGATCTTATAGATTATATAGATTACACCATATAACCTTAGTTACTATTCCTTGTTATATAGTTCTACCAGATCTATCCTAGACTATACCTGTTATGGGACACCCCTGTGACACCTTATACATGTTCACCTATTTCTACTAACTGAACAACCAGAGACCGACCATAAGACGGCAATCTAATAGCAATCTGCCGTATTCCGCCGCAATCTGCTGTCTCTACTATTAGAGTTGCCAACTGGCAACTTTAAGGACCTCTAACTGCCAAATTCTGCCAAGTTTTACTAGAACCGCCACCTAAGCTCTACCCTGCCTATGTGTAGCACAGTACCTATTAACCTAGCAACCAAGCAAATATTATATACCCTTTTTCCCCTATTTCCTACTTTCTTTTTCTTACGCAACGTCTTAACTTTATTATGCAGTTTATATATATAGCTTAATAATATCTACTTCGCTATATATTGTCACCGCTTATACTCGCTCTATAACACTATGTTATATTAACCTTATATACTACCCTCTGAAATACAGAACAACCCTAAAGCCCCCATAACAGCTGCTAGTATTATATCCGCACTCTAAGAATAATTAGCAGGGATACAGAAGTCCTTTATAGACGCCCTCGCATAGAACTAAGCCACTTTAACTTAATAATAAGCCAAATAAGAAGCACAACACCTGCAAATAATTAAGGACCTTTAAGAAGAAGTCTGCACCCTTAAGATGCCTATACTAGGGCCCTAAGACCAAACGCCTTCTCCAGAGACAAATACGCGAAATGAGAGTCCCAAACCTATAGTAGCTATTTACCCTAAACCAACTACTGTACTGTAATAATCCAAATGACTACTAGACCCTCTGATATTTACTAGTAAATGATAAAAACTCCAATTATTTCTAAGCTAGCTTAAAAATAAGCTAACTAGTAATGCTAACCGCTATCTAACTAAAGCTAACTGACTCTGCTACGCCCTAAATCGACTAGGAGGAGACATAGCTAACCTTATTAAACCCCTTTAACCAAATTTAGTATAAAGTTTAGTTGTACTTCTTAAAGCTACGTATAGTGACCTAAACCACCAAGCTACTGCTTAGAGAAAGATAAACTATATAACTTAAGAAACAAAAAGCTTTCCAGTATACTTCTCTAAATTTAACTGTTACATAAAGGAAATAGGCTGAAACGACTCCGCACTGGTTAATAGCCTTATTAAATCCCTAAGTCCTAAACTAAAAACCTCCCTAATAGATGTAGATCTACTAGAAGCCCTTAACGCCTGCGTAAATGTTATTAATAAATAATACAATAATATACTACGCCTGACACCGAAGTCCACTCCTTAATATAATACAACAGCTCCATAAACAACCACCAAGTTATTGTCTTAGCCTAAGCACCCTAACGCTATAGACATCGACTCTGGAACCCTAGAGTATGCCCTACTGGAGTCCCCTAAATAAGAACAACGCATTAAGCTAGGCCTTTACTTTAAATATGGAAGCAAGGCTTACATCTTAAGATACTGCTCTGTCCCTATGCCCCAACACAATTTATAAATGGCCAATACTAGCAACTGTTTACCACACCAATCCTCCAGTTACTGTCCCTGATCTTTATATAGCTCCAGCCCTGTATCTAGTAAGCACCACTTATAAGGACAAAGTTATAGCTAACATTCTATAGGAACCCTACCCCAGTTACCTCTAAAAGGAAGGTTCTGGAGCTAAGTCGCTCTCCAGGACAGCGCTACCTTAGGATCTTATTAAATGCTCTAAATGTCACGAATTCTAACTCTTGGGATCGTAGCATAACTGTTAACTGTTGTCTTTAGTAGAACAATTAATAGGCTAATGCTTAAGTCCTAATTAATACAGGAGCCAGTGGCATAGGATTTATTAATAAGATCTTTATATAAGATAATAGTTTTACCCTAATCCCCCTTAACTAGCATATTAACATATTTAGATTTAATAGTAAACGCACTGTTTTAGGCCGTATTACCTATATAGTATTCCTAAGACTCCGATACCTAAACTACAAAGAACTAATTAGGCTTTTTGTTACTACCCTGGGTTACTTAGTAATACTTAAATAACCTTGGATAAAGCTATATAAGGTAACCGTTAATTAGGACAACCTTAAGCTTCTATTTACCGCCTCCCGTTGCAAGTAGAAGTGCCTTATAACTTACTACTTAGACCCTAAACCAAAATTTAAAAAATCCACTAGGATCTGTTAGTCTAAAATTTCCACTGACGTCTACCCTACACCTAAAAAGTCCACCCAATTCCACTAAAAACCTAAAAATTCCACTAAACCACATGAATCAACCCTAACTAAGCAGAAGCCTAAACTTAAGCTTAACATACAAAAGTACCAGAAGAACTGGTATTCTACCATAAAAAGGATACTTAAAGAACCTAAACCTAAATCCAATACTAACTCTATACCTAACACTAAACTTAAAGTTAAATAAGAAACAGTAGATAATTAAAAGGAAGTTGCTAGCCAGCAACTCGCCCCCCTTTTTACGGATATCTATATAATTGGAGCTACCCTATCAGCATAACTCGCCAGAAAACCTAAATATATAATCTTTGCCGTTATAATAGCTAATATTAAAAAGGCCCTAGCACTAAAGAAGCATACTAACCCTGCCACAAAAGTACTAGTATGCCATTATAAGCACCTAGAAGTATTTTTACAAAAGGAAGCTAATAAGTTAGTGGAGTACTAACTATATAACCATAAGATTGTACTTAAAGAAGGAAAACAGCTAGAATTTGGACCCTTATACGGAATGTCCTAAAACGAACTCTAAGTATTGCGGAAGTACTTAGACAAACACCTAAGTAAAGGATTTATTAGAGTAAGCTCTTTACCTATAGCTGCACCTATAATCTTTGTTAAGAAACCTAGTGGTGGTCTGCGTTTCTGTATAGACTACCAAGCTCTTAACGCTATTACCATTAAGAATTGGTACCCGCTCCCGTTAATTTAAGAGATACTAAACTAATTAAGTAAGGCTCGCTACTACATAAAACTCAACCTTATCCATGTATTTAACCGCCTCTATATTGTAAAAGAAGATAAATAGCTTATAGCATTCCGTACTAGATACAGACTATTTAAATACTTAGTAACGCCGTTTGGCCTCGCGAATGCCCCAAGTTTATTCTAACACTTTGTAAATAATACCTTATAACCTTATCTGGATGTTTTCTGTACTGCTTATATTAACGACATTCTGGTATATAGTAATAACCTAGCTAAATATAAGAAATACGTTAACCTTATCTTAGAAGCCCTATGTAGAGCTAAACTATAATTAGATATAGATAAATGCAAGTTCTATAAAACGGAAGTTCTATACCTTAGACTTATTATCTCTATAGACGGCATATAAATAGACCTAAAGAAAATCAAAGTAATTATAAACTGGCAAGAACCTAAGAATGTTAAGGATATAAGAGCCTTTATAGGATTTGCTAATTTTTATTAACAGTTTATTAATAACTTCTCTGCCCTAGTTTTACCTCTTATAGCTCTAACCTAAAAGGATAAATCCTTTATCTTTAATAAGGAATGCAAGAAGGCCTTTACCTATCTAAAAGTTATATTCACTACTATACCCGTACTTTAACACTTTAACCCAAACTAAAAGAGTATTATAGAAGCTAACTTATCTAACTACGTTACTGGAGGCATTCTATCTTAGTATAATAAAGAAGGGGTACTACACCCTATAGCATACTTCTTAAAACAACTAAGTCTAGCTAAATGTAACTACAAGATCTATAATAAAGAATTATTAGCCATTATTAGATGTTTTAAACAATG
>Ga0307507_10004451_pt1 | contig 24851 bp, 8 predicted proteins | sample 7_EM_MG_FD_207223 | JGI IMG/M metagenome (GOLD analysis project Ga0307507, IMG submission 207223) | Populus trichocarpa ectomycorrhiza microbial communities from riparian zone in the Pacific Northwest, United States - 7_EM | ecosystem: Host-associated > Plants > Roots > Unclassified | place...
GCTGTGGCCGTTTGCTTATACCCGCCTGTTATACTCCTAAGGCAGGCTGTTTGGACCTTTTAGAGTGGTTTAAGGAGTGATTTAGGGGGGCCTTTCTTAGTTTCTCCAGTGGCCCAAATGCTAGATCTATACGTCATGGTTAGCCGGACAACTACTGTGTATAGTAGGCGTGACCTCTAGAAGCATGGACCCCATATAGAATTAACGATCCTGGACATGGCGATATACTGTGCTTGGCCCTTACGGGCTGCTTGCGCCGCATGTGCGCTCTACCGGAGCTTGCTGTCTACCCACACTTCTAATACCCTTAGGCCTTAAACCGATTAACCCCTAAAGCCTTAGATATGGATTATATGCTAAAGATCTGCAGATTGGTTACATTTTCTTATAAAATAAATTAGCTGGTATTTCTCTAGTAAGAATTGGACTCCATGTTGTCTTGCCCATTCTATATAGGTGTTGTAGGCTTTCTCTAGTGTCCTGCAGTTCTCTGCGGCTGTTGGCCCATATGTAATTAGGTTTGTATTATTAATAAAGCCTATCCCCTAGGTCGCCCCTTCCTTAAAGGTGTCAAGCAGGTTGCTTACAAAGAAGAGAAAGAGTATAGGCAACAGAGGTGATCCTTGTGGTATTCCTATTACGACTATAATAGGGGGGCTCTGGTATCCGCTAAAGACCAGTAACGTTTCTTTCTAGCCTGTAAATCCTTAAATAAACTAAATAATCTATTCTAGAAAGCCCTTTGCCCTAAGGATGTATAGGAGACACTCATAGGGTACATTATCGTAGGCGCCGCTAATATCTAGGCTAAGCATTAATACTACAAAGTCCTTTCGCATAGCCTATGCAGTTTTAATGGTAGTAGCGAGTAGTGTAAGTGCTAATAGCGTTAAGCAATTCTTTCTTGCCCCTATTTGGCTTTGTAGTAGTAGGGCGTGTTCCTCTGCCGTGTCTGCTATGTGGTCCGCTATAACCTTTTCTAAGATCTTGCTTAGGGTGTTTTCTAAGGCAATAGGGCGGTAGCTTCCTGGGATTGAGTAGTCTGCTTTGCCTTCTTTTTATAAGACAACCGTTATTATGGATCTTCCGAGTCGCGGGTAGTAGCCTATTGCAAAGCATGCTCTGGCTACGTCTGCAAGCTAAGGTGCTATAAGTGGTCCATAGGTCTTTAGGGCTTTGTTTGGGATCCCATCTAGTCCTAGTACTATATTGTTTAAGAGGCGGCTAATGGTTCTGGCCATTTCTTTAGTTGTCATGTCGCTGTCGACCCTTAGGCGAGTCACCAGTGTTTCACTGGTAATGTCGCTAAGGTCTACTGGAGCCGGTTAAGGGAAAAATCTTTCTGTAAGGATCTTTGCCTTCTCGTTATTATTGCTTGTGGCCTGTGGTTCGCCTGCTCTTTATAGGGGTAGTAGGTATGGATCTTCTACTAGGCGTCCCGCCTTTTTCTTTACCCATTTCGCTATGGTCCAAAGGCCCTTATTATAGGGGAGACTCAGGTTAGTAGTGTGTTTATTTATAAACCGTCTCCAGTTATTCCTTGCTTCTTTTCTTAGGGTATTCTTTAGCTGGTTTCTTATGTCTTTATATTATCTCTCGTCCTTAGAATTGTGGCTGCTTGTGTATTTCCTCCTTGCTCGTTGTTGGCCGGCTACAAGGGCCGCGCACTATGCGGACTATATGTGTCGCGCATAGGGGCCTGGTTTTGAAACTAGGCAGTGCTCTTTTAGCCCACTTTTAATTGCTGCCTGGATCCTTTCTAGTCTTTAATTAATTTCCTTGGGGGTAGCCAATAAGCCTCACTTGTTTGGTATTGGGTGGATTTCTTCTAGGTCTTGGAGTTGTTATTTAATTATATTAAGAAAGCTATCTACGTTAAGCTTCCTTATTGCGTATCTTTTGCCATTTGGTTGCGCCTTAATGTCTAGATCTAGTTGTATCTGGATAGGGATATGGTCTGAGGTAAGTGCCTATTCTTCTTTAGGGGAGCACCTTTCGAGTCTCTAGTATAGGTTTTCGTCCATAATCGTGAGGTCAATTGTACTTTTGGCGGTGCCCCGTTGCCATATAATTGCACCTGGGGGGGTAGCTAGCTTAAGGCCCCCGTTGTCTATAGCTCTTAGTAGGCACTCTACCTGTTAATCAGCAGCAACATAGATGCCCCCCCACTGTAGGTGGTGGAGGTTTATGTCTCCTAGTAAAATGGACTCCGCGTGTTCAGTTTCTAGCAAGCTTATTACAGATATAATATTCTCTGTCTGTGCTACCCCTTCGACCCTAGGGTTATAGACATTAATGATTTGTACTAGTCCCCTGTATGTCTGGATAGTTATAACTATAATATCTGGGTTAACTGCCTGCCATGACCATGAGGCAAGGCTAATATTTTTGCTGATCATAAAGCATACGCGTGTGGCTGCTTTTGGTTCATACAGGAGCTAGAATCCTTAGGGGCAGTATATCAATTATATGTAGGTATTGTAGTACGGCTCTTGTATGGCAAGAATATGGTGTTTCTCTGGGTCTAGACTGTCTAGTAGGGGCCTTGCTAGACGGTGGTTCGTATTGCCGTAGTTGTACTGTATAATGGTCAAGTGGCGGACCCCTGGTGGGGGTCCTTCGCCTCTCCTTCGCTCCTCACTTCTTCCGTTTCCACTTTCTCTAAAATGTTCAGAACTTCCGTCTCCTGTATTTGCTCCCTGGCCATTACTTATTTTGTATAGAGCTTTCCATTCCTATGTCTTGTGTTCCTACTAGCCTTTCTAAATCTAAGTCTGTTATTACCTCCAGTTCTTCCCCCATTCTCGCCGGTTAGCTATGTGCCCCTTATAAGCCAGCTGCGTGTGTTGTGTTTACCGCGTTAAATCTAATTCTTAATTGTCCCGGCCTTGAACTTACTGTAGCCGTCTATAGGGGTCTTCCTACTGGGCGTCCTCTCCCTTGTGTCCTATGTGTCCCTTATGTCCCTGTTCGGTCTGGTGATGTCGCACGGCGTCACTTTTGGCCCGTTAAGGCTTGGGATGGCTGGCTTAGCCCCCTAGTGTTAAAGGTAGGAAACGCTAGGAAGACACCTGCGTCCCCCTAGCTTATCGCCTGTTGTTTCTATTCGTATAACCTAGCGTGCAGTTGTTCCCGCAGCTATTGAGCCCTTTTCTTCCGTCTTCTATATTTAATGCAGTCTTCTCTCTCCCACGCCTTATGTATGCTTCGGTGACAGTTCGCGCATTTTATTTGGTCTTGATTTGTATATTGTCTTATATTATAGGGGCCTGCACAGTGGCCGCAGCATACCTGTGCTGCGCATGTGGATTAGGTGTGTCCTTATTGTGCGCAGCAATAATATCGTTCCAGGCGTAGTCTGTGGTTATAGAGCCTTGTGTTATATATAAGGCCATTTATAATTATTCCTTTTTGGATAAGGAGTTTTTGCATTCCTGGTGTATATACGCTGACGATAAGGGAGCCATGCGTTTGTCTGTCGTCTCCCTAGCGAGTCTCTGGCGCCCCTTGTGTCCTCTTATTATTCTCATTATATGCTTGGTTTGTATTTTCCTGTCGAAGCCATTGGATCCGGGTAATTACAAGTCCTAGTATAAGGCGTTCCATTTGTTTTACTATCTCCTGTATAGTTGCTGTATTGTCCGCCTGGCGTCCCCTTTCTACCCTAAGGCTTATAGGAACCGACAGGACTTTAACTGGGTGATCTTCACAAAGCACTTTTATGCCAATACGCTCTCCTAGCCTGTCCCCTGCCCTTACGGCCCGTTCCTTTGCCTGTTGGTTCTTTAGGGTGACTCTAATATCTCTACTCCTAAGGTGTCGGACTGCAACGGTGTTGTGGACCTCCTTGTAAATCTCCGTAAGAACTTCTGTTTCTGATTGTCCCCTAAGTTCCTCTGCCTTTTCTGTATTTGGTTGTATTGTAATTGTATGCCCGGTTGTTGTTTTTAGGGGGGTAGGTTCCCTATGCTGTAGGAGCGCAGCTACGGCGGCCCAGGTGCGGTTCGCCTGTGGGGGGGGGTTTTGTTTATCTTTGATTTTGTTTAGCCGTTGGAGGATTTGATTAAGGGTTTGCTAGAGGGGCGCCTAAGGTTTACTGGACTGGAGCCATTCTGCTAGCTGCATTAGTTCGTAATGGCTAATAGATGCTCCCCCACAGTTCCGGATACTAGACGCGTCCAATAGGCTTTATATTTTGTCAGATGCCTTCTTAATTGGGGTATTTCCGCTTTCTGGTGTGGTATTCGCCCGTCCTTGTTGTTGTTATGGGGGGCTATTGTTGGGTATGGGTCTGGCGGTCGCACGCGACTGCGTACTACCGTCGTTCCACCTGTGCCTCCCCTGTGATGCATGCATCTCAGGGGATTATCAGGGTGTTTTTCAGGGTTCTTTTGGTTGGTTTGGTCTTTTTGGGCCGGGTGCAGCAAGAGCTCCAAAAGTCTTCTAGGGTATTAATTATAGTTTGTTAAGAGTTTAAGACGGAGCTTAGTTATAAAAGGATATAGGTTATTTTGGTTTCTATTAAATATTAGAGGACTAGGGAGCTTTTTAGATTTTATAATAGGTACTAGGTTAGCTATAGGTATAGGTTAAGCTACTATTACTAGTTTATTATTTATATTTAATAGGTTAGGTTTAGGTACTATTATTTTAATCTTATTTATAGGTGTTACTATTAGGGTCTATAACATAAATGCCTTAACATTACAGAGTTCTTTATAGAGTGCTTCCATTAATTGCTAGTGCTAGGCTTCCAGTACAGCCCACTGCTAAGCTAAGGCGTCCATAAAGGACTATTATATTATAGTTAACTGTTCCCTAACTAGGGTTATAATACTCATGGTTATTAAAAGGGATTTAGATTCGTTTGCCATTCTAATAGTGGTTGTTTTAACATAACATAGTGTAAGGGCGTAAAGAGGCTTTAAGGAAGATTTAAAGGAACAATATAAATTCTATCTAAATCTATGGGTATATAGCTCTTACAGAGTATAATACGTTACGTAAAAAAGAGAAAGGGATAATAAGAGAATTATATAATTAAACAGTTAGGGGTCTTGGTGGTTAATACATGTATATATATATACGCGGTCTTTAATAGACTTTAGTGTTATAATGTAGGTAGATTATAGCGGACAATCGCAGACAGTTATAGATAGTTATAGATAGTCACAGACAGTTGCAGACAGTTGTAGACAGTTATAGATAGTTGTAGACAGTTTCAGATAGTCATCTGTTAAGTGTTTTACTAAGACATTCCTACTATAACTGGGCTAGTCCCGTTATATCTAGCTCTAGCCCTATATTTAGTAAACACCACTTATAAGGATAAAGCTATAACTAATGTTTTATAGGAACCTATAAGGGATCTTTTAGCCCCTTACTTAGGTGCATACCTAGGGGCTCTTAGGAGCTGCCAAGGCTAGCCTTCGGCTAGCCCTTGGCACCTTCTTATAAGCTCCTTAAGCCTACAGCCCTTTTCCTCCTTATTGGTTTGTCTCTATACAAGGTATTGCTATACCTACTCTTTACCATATCGTCCTCTTCCATTGACTCTCCTTATAACTTATACTCGGCTTACCTGCTCCCTACTATATACCTAGGCAATAGCCTTACAGAACCCCTCCCTACTTACTACTAAAAGGTATATTCTTATAAGGGATCTTTTAGGCCCTTTCTCTCCTTATCGGTTTGTCTCCGTATAAGGTATTACTATACTTACTCTTTACCATATCGTCCTCTTCTATCGACTCTCCTATAACTTATACTCGGCTTACCTACTTTCTACTATATACCTAGGCAATAGCCTTACAATTCTAGAGTTAAGTCGCTTTTTAAAATAGCTATATTATAAAATCTTGTTAAATATATTATATATTATAAACCCTAGCTTTTAGGATTATAGTATAACTATTAACTACTATTTTTAACAGAAAGGTTAATAGGCTAACGCTTAAGTCCTAATTAATATAGAAGCTAGCGGTATAGAATTTATTAATAAGATCTTTATATAAGATAATGGCTTTACCCTAATACCCCTTAACTAGTATATTAATGTATTTGGATTTAATAGCAAACACACTATTTTAGGCCGTATTACTTATATAGCGACCTTAAGAATCTAATACTTGGCCTATAAAGAATTGATTAAGCTTTTTATGGCTACCCTAGGTTACCTAGTAATCCTTAAACAACTCTAAATAAAGCTGTATAAAGTAGCTATTAATTAAAATAATCTTAAGCTTCTATTTACCACCTCCTATTATAAGTAAAAATACTTTATAACTTACTATCTAGACTCTAAACTAAAATTTAGAAAATCTACTAGGACCTATTAGTCTAAAATTTCTACTTAATTCTACTAACCTAGGGATTCTACTAAATTCTACTAATATAAGATTTCTGCTAACATCCACTAAGGACCTGAAAATTATACTAAACTATATAAACCAATTCAAACTACTATACCACCCTAAACTAAATAGAAGCTTAAGCTTAATATATAAAAGTACTAGAAGAACTGGTATTCTACTATAAAAAAATACTTAAAGAACTCAAGCCTAAATCTAATACTAACTTCATACCTAACACTAAACCTAAAGCTAAGTAAAAAACTATATAAGAAACTAAGGATAATCTAGGCTTGCTTAATACCCTAGATATCTATATAATTGGAGCTACCCTATTAGTATAACTTGCTAAAAAAAATTAAATATACAATCTTCACCGTTATAATAACCGATATTAAAAAGACCCTAGTACTAAAGAAGTATACTAACCCTGCTATAAAAGCACTAGGATACCACTATAAGAACCTAGAGGTATTCTTATAAAAGGAAGCCGATAAGTTAGTAGAGTACCAACTATATAACTATAAGATCGTACTTCAAGAAGGAAAATAGCTAGGATTTAAACCCTTATATAGAATATCCTAAAACGAACTTTAAGTACTGTAGAAGTACTTAGATAGACACCTAAGTAAAGAATTTATTAGAGTAAGCTCTTCGCCTATAGCTATACCTATAACCTTTATTAAGAAACCTAGCATTAGTTTACGCTTCTCTATAGACTACCGAGCTCTTAATACTATTACTATTAAAAATTAGTACTTACTCCCGTTAATTTAAAAGACACTAAACTGACTAAATAAGGCTCGCTACTATATAAAACTTAATCTTATCTATGCATTTAACCGCCTTCTTATTATAAAAGGAGATAAATAACTTACTATATTCCGTACTAAATATAGGCTATTTAAATACTTAGTAACGCCGTTTAGTCTTATAAATGCCCTAAGTTTATTCTAATACTTTATAAATAATACCTTACGCCCTTACCTAGGTGTCTTTTATACCGCTTATATTAACAATATATTAGTATATAGTAACAACTTAGCTAAATATAAGAAATATATTAACCTTATTTTAGAAGCCCTACGCGGAGCTAGCCTATAATTAGATATAAATAAATGCGAATTCTATACAACGGAAGTCCTATATTTTAGATTTATTATTTCTATAAACGGTATATAAATAGACCTAAAGACAATTAAAGTAATTATAAACTAGTAAGAACCTAAGAACGTTAAGGATATAAGGGCCTTTATAGGATTTGCTAACTTTTACTAACGGTTTATTAATAACTTCTCCGCCCTTATTTTACCCCTTATAGCTCTAAATATTACGGAACCATCATATGCTTACGTGACTACGGTGGTCTGTGCCGTCAGGGGTTTAAGACCTGCCGCCTCTCCTACTCTCTCTCCTCCTTCGTAGTAAATCAAGTATTTTAGGCCAACAGCCTGTTCTGCTTTGTGTCGTTACACTAACCTAAAAGAATAAAGCCTTTATCTTTAATAAGGAATATAAGAAGGCCTTTGCCAATCTAAAAGTTATATTTACTACTATACCTATACTCTAATATTTTAACTTAAACCAAAAGAGTATTATCAAAGCTAACTTGTCTAACTACGTTACTAGAGGTATTCTGTTTTAATATAACAAGGAAGAAGTACTATACCCTATAGTATACTTAAAATAACTAAGTTTAGCTAAATATAACTACGAGATCTATAATAAGGAATTATTAGCCATTATTAAATATTTTAAATAATAGCGACCGAAACTGGAAGGCGCTAGATTTCTAATTAAGGTCCTTCTAATAACTCTACAGTAGTAGAGCAAAGTCTGAGATACTAGCGCGTCCGTAGGCTTGTTACGGCAGCAGTAATTCCTAAGGTTAAAAAGTAAGGTAGTAGAGCACTATAGGTAACTTGTAGGCGCTAAGTAGGCGAGTCCCAAAAGGCAGGGAGACAGATTATGGGGTTTTCTCAAATAGAGTTTTCTCTCCACATATATATAAGGAGTCCGCGTGGGTCCAATAGGGATCTAAATTGGACGTTAAGCAATGAATAATAATAATAATAATTAAGGTCCTTAGCGACTATAAGAATCTATAGTACTTTATAACTATAAAATAGCTAAGTTATTATTAGGCCCACTAGTTAGAATATCTATTTCGTTTTTAATTCTTAATTATATACCACCTAAGCGTTTAAGACTAGAAGCCTAATACCCTAACCTAACGCTTATAAGACACGCTAGCACTAAAAAAGTATACTTTTACTGAAATTAGACCTTACTTCGCCCCAAACTATTTAACCCCCTTATTAATAATTTTATAGTATACGTTCTTAAAATAACTAATTAATTAATTAATTAGATTATAATTAACAAATACTTAAATAATAGGTTTATCTAAGAAACGCTTAAGCTAATTTAAGATGGCGTTAGACGCTTTAAAAGGATCTCTTTAAGTAAATATAAAGCTTATAAAGACTGCTTATACTACTAGAACCGCCTAGTTATACCTAACCATGACTAACTTAAGCTTAAGCTCCTTAAATATATATATAATCTACCAGTAGCCGGCTACCTAGGCTAAGGAAACCCCTTAGAACTGCTCTAATAAGAATATTATTAGCCGAATATGTATAATATAACATAAAGGTATATCTTTAGCTACTATACCTACTAATAAGCTAAAGCTTTACATAAGATATATAACGGCCTTTTAAAGCCACTACCTGTTTTAAACCAAAGATGGAAAAACATTTTAATTAACTTTATTATTGATATCCCCGTAAATAAAGGCTATATAAATATTATAGTAGTTATAGACCGACTATCTAAAATATGACACTTAATCGCCTACCTTAATATATTAACACCTACTATTGCCTAACTATTTCTAGATTATATATAGAAACTTTACAGACTCCTTAAAACAATTCTCTCTAATAAAGGCAGCCAGTTTATCTTTATATTTTGGAAAGAACTAACTACCTAACTTTATATTAAAGCACTATTATTTATAGTATACTACCTAGAAACGGATAGTTAAATAAAATATATAAATGCTATAATAGAATAGTATATTTAGATATATACATTATATTTATAGGACGACTAATAGACTAGCTTATATTTGCTAAGTTTATTATAAATAATTCTATTTTAGAAACTATAAAGGTCTCCCTATTCCTGGCTAACTATAACTAGTATCTATAAATAGGTTTTAAACCCTTTAGCAATGTTCCTTACCCCGCTTATTACGCCTTATAAGTTATAGAAGTAAATTAATTTATAAAGAAGATAGAGGAACTATAATAGTTTTTTACTAATAAAATAATATAGGCCTAATTTATCTATAAAGCCGTAGCGAATAAGAAACGAGCCCCAGTACCGGCCTATTAAATTAATAACTTTATCTGGCTAGATATAAGAAATCTAAATATAAAACAACCTATTAAAAAACTTAATTAGAAGCACGCTAGCCCTTATAAGGTTAAAAAGGTTATCTTTCCTTATGCTTACTAACTAAAGCTCCCTAACACAGTTAAAATCTACTCTATATTCTATATATTAGTCCTTTTATTAGCATTTTATTGGGGTACCAAGATTCTAGAGACCTCCTGGCAGCTCTCTATAAAGAAATTAAAGATTAAGAGGATAATATAATAAGGAAGTATATAGATGGCAATTTGGGTAGCGCAATAAGGAGGCCTTAATTAGATTAACTACCTTAGATTAATTAACTTCCTCTACTCTATCGGATTAGAACGGCTACTTTAACTCGTTATGCGGATTAAATTAAACAACGCTTTAAAATACCATACTTTCTAATTGTAATCGTTAACCAATATATGCATATTTAGAAGTCGCAGATAACGTTTGGTCTTACTAGAGTCTTACTAATCTAGACCTATAAGGCTTTATTGGTTACCTAGTTATTACTAAGGCTTTAAAACCAGTCTAAATTAAGCCAATCAAATCGTCGAACCGGTTACTCTTAAGATTTTAGTTAAACCGAACCAATCCAAAGAGTGACCGAACCATTGACATCACTGCCCCTATAGTAACTCTAATGATTAATATATTATAATATGTAATATTTTAGCTACTAGAGGACATTTTTAAGTAACGATTTGCTATAAAGCAAAGTTTATATAGATTATATAATTAATTAAGCGGAAGGGTCGTTAGATTGATTGATTGATTATTAGCAAGTCTGGCTGTAGTTCGAGTACCCATATCTCCAAATTCTACACCCAGCCGAATTCCCATCCAGGTCAGCCTAATTTTATTAAAAGAGCCCACAGTCACTTCATAAAGGCTTATATTCGCTTTGCTAATAAGAGTCTAATTTACGACTTTGTGAGCATTACCATTATCGCGAAATATAGCTGCTCTTTTTGGCAGCAACTCCACACTTTATGAACTGCCTTAAAAAAATACAGCGGAAAATCAAACAAGCAATGAGACATACTCGAGGGTCATGCTTTGTTCTACTAGAAAACTTACAAGCGTGATCAGGCTGGCTTTCCATTCTCTTATCATCCATCTTATCGATCTATTATTGATATAGATCTTATTAATATAGATTATAAATATTTTCCATACTTCCTTACGGCCAAAACAAAATCTTAGCTTTTACCTTCCCTTTACCCTATTATATAAATATAGATTTTGAAGTAGAATTATCTCTTCTTACGCCTTTAACTACCGTTAATTTGGCTTTAACTCGCCCAACGAGGGCCCGAACAGCCGTTGCAATATGGGCCTATACTTATACGGCGCTTGGCACGTATAATGGTGCTAAAGCGCGTCACCTGCCAAATTCTGCCATATTCTGCCATATTCTGCCACCTAGTATACTGTTTAATACTATCTAATACTATCTAGTACTGTTTCTTACTGTTTGCTTATCTACTATTAGCACCTTAGCGGCCCGCGCTACCTATTTATTTACATAAGCCCTCGCGGCTACCTTTCCTCCTCCTTAGCTTAGTATCTTTATTAGATAGCAATCTACAAGCTTTAGTTTAGGGGCATTTATATAAGCTGTTATATTATACTAAGCTCTCCCTACATTGCCTAGGAAGGCCTTAATAATATCCCACCCTAAAAAGAAGACCTTCGTCTATAATAACACATTAACGTATTATACTTAGACATTAAAAAAACTCACACTACCATACCTAAGAAGGCCCTAATAATATCCTACTTTATAGGCTAGACTATACTTAACCTATATCCCTAAAAGAACCCTAGAATTAAAACCAAATTATATAATTCCAACAAACCTTAGGAGGTTAATAATAGTACCTAAAGCAAGCTTATCTAAAAGACCTACCTCTATCTAAGAGGAATATAAGATCTAATTAGGATTAGAAATTAAAGATAATAATAACATTATAGATATACACAAGTAGATTTATACCCTTACAGCTAATTAAAAGGTTAATTGTCTTTAAGCCTAAAGTATATAGGAGACTCTAAAGGAGATCCTAGAAAGCCTTACTGCCTTATAAAACAGCCCAGCCTCCCCTATATAAAGCCTTAGTTAACCTATTTACTTAACTAAGTATAATATACTAGAGAGTACGGACACAATAATAAAGTAATTAAAGTCCGTTAAGCTCCCTAACCCCCTACTATTATTAGATGGTATAGACCTAACCTTTAAGAACTAGAAAATCTAAGTTTAAGAAAAGCTTTATATTAACTATAACCATTTCCCCTCTAAAGAAGCTAAAATACTCTACCTCTTTAGTTAAACTATTGGAGACGCCTAGTAATACCTCTAGGCCAAGTTTAAGGACAAGTTACCTGTTTAGTTTATATTTATTAATAAAATAATACAGCACCTAGCTACTATTTATATTAATCTAAATAAAGTACAGGATGCCTGTTATAACTATAATCGCCTAATAATAAAATTAAACTAATTCATTACTAAGTTCTAGACTTAGTTCTTACACCTAGTAGGCGAAGGCCAGGTTTTACCTAAGAAATACTATTTAGACTTATATAACAAGCTAATAGTCCAGCTGCAAGAGAAGATTATAATAGCCTTAGATAACCTACTAACCTACCAAAGACTTGCATGTAACGGAACCTTGTAGCAGGAACTACGGTGGGTCCTGTTATTGGGCTGGGTATGTAGGTAAGAACAGTGTCAACAACGTAATTATAACTGGTGGAGTGGTTGCCCAACAGATTAACTCCAATTGTACTCTAAGATTTACTACGAAGAGAGAACTATCTGGGTAGGGACTGTGGTCCTTTAAATACACAACCATACGCCTAAGAAATCCCTTCGCTCCGTAAGGTACGTGTGCTCTGTCTGCTCTGTCACAGATCCCATAGATCACACAGATTACACAGATCACATCACGTGACCTCGGCTACCATTCCTCGTCACATGGTTCCACCGGATCCATCCTGGACCGTGCCTGTATCAACTAACTAGCTTCCTCCGACTCCTCTCCAAGTAGTCGTAACATCGTACTTAAGCTGTCCGTAACATTGCAGCCTAATATTTATTGCTAGATTTAGAACTAAAACAAATTAATGCTTATTTTAATCGACCAAAGCAGCCCTATAGTGACTATAACCTATCTACTACACTAATAGGAGCTAGTATTGGAAAACAAATCACAACAGTCTTTATACTAAAGGCGGTTATAACTACCTACCTATAAGTCTCGCCTGACCCGCTATGTATAATACCTTTAACTAATACTTATTATAATACTCTAATTGACCCTGCCATGGTTATATACTTTAATTATAGAAAGGGTAGCTACTTTACCTTATCCTACCCAAAGCTAAAGGATATAGATAATATTAAGGAGATAGAAGAAGAAGAAGTATCCAATAAGTTAGGAAAAGAAGAACCCTAGGGAAAAACTCCCCCCTAGGGTATCCTATTAATCTTAAGGAGATTAATCTAAGTTAGCTAATAGGTAGAAAATACTTTGCGGTTCTATATATATGTAACGTGGCCCGCCTCCACGTCGCCATACGGCCAAAAAGACTGAGAGTGCTTGCGAACTTGTCGCAAGCGCGGCGGGACCTAATATATATACTCTTACATATATATATTATCTTAAAATAGATATAGAGTTAATATAACTGCCCTTATTAACACTAAAGCAAATAGCTTTGCCTTTATAAATACTGCTTATATAAATAACGTTACTAAGTTCTTAAATATAAATGCTACCTAACTAGAGAAGCCTATTTAAGTAAAAGGCTATAACGGTCAAGCTAGTAAGCCAGTTACCCATATCTTAAAGCTGCATATCTCTATTAATAGATAACGCCAGTATAGCATTCCCTTTTATATCCTAGACCTAGGTTCCTATAATATTATCCTTAGCCAAAAATAGATATCCTACTTTAATATTTAGTTAAATATCTAATAAAGACAGTTTATCTAGCCGGAGAATAGACCAAAACTACCTTCCTTTATTAAAGAAATTCAGACTAACTATAAAATACTAGCCGCGAAGGCTAACCCTATCTATTAGTAGGATGTTAGGGACCGCGACCTAGCCTTTATCTAAGAAGATACCTACTACAAGGCCAGTAGGAATTTTATACTAATAATAATACTCCCCTGAAGTGCTATAGTTAAGGAGGACTCTACTTATAGAAGTGGAACGGATAGTAATATAGGCAACTTCTAAATTACAGAGATCTAGCTAATATAGAAGAGGACGTACTAATAAGATATAAAGGATAACCTTTAAAAGATATAATAAGAGCTAGAGGGAGTAAAGATAACACTAATACGCTAAAGGCCCGTAAGGCTATGGACACCCCTACTATTACACAATCCCCCTCTAGTAGACATTGCGGCAATTAGTACTATAGGTTTCCACTTTAATATATATTAAAAGGATAATAAGGTCTTTATAACTAGCTTATATAAAATTAACTAGATTATTAATAAAAAGGAAGAAGGGCTAGTAGAGGAAACTAACAAGGAGCTAGTTAAGCGCCTCCTCCCTACTTGTCACGATGACGATATATCACATGCGAACGCTAGATGAACAAGCATCAGATTCGTAGAATTGATAGCTATGTATGGCTGTCGTGGAGACTCAAGAGGATTACTAGAGAGCTCAACAAGAATGCAGCTGCGGGCGAACCTATATAGGGGCAATCGGGGCGGATAAACTATCTGCCAAGCGATATCAAATAAGGAAAGGAAAGCTACGCGTCTAGCGTAGCGCGTGTCGCGGGCAGTCCCGTGACACTACTTACCTCTTAGACTATAGAGACGCGTTCTTAAAAGCAGCTTTAAATATACTACCCCCCTACTAAACCTATAATTATAAGATTTAATTAAAAGCTAATAACTTACTAGGCTATAGCCCCCTCTACTAATAATTAACGGACAAGCTAAAATTAATAAAGCAGTACTTAATTAATAACCTTAATAAGGGGTTTATTAAGCCAAGTTAAGCCCCTTTTACTTCCCCTATGCTATTTATAAAAAACCCTAATAAAGGCCTTTATTTTTATATTAACTATTAAAAGCTAAATACTATTACTTAAAAGGACCAGTATTCTATTCCTTTAATTAATAAAACCCTTATATATCTAAGCCGGGTAAAGATCTTTACTAAACTTAATATCCGCTAAGCTTTCCACTAAATTAGGATAAACCCTATATTTAAAGATTTAACAATATTCTATATCTATTACAGGTCCTATAAATATAAAGTTCTTCTATTTAGACTAGCTAATAGACTAACTATATACTAAAGGTATATAAATGACGTTCTTTTTAATTACCTTAATAAATTCTACACGACATACCTAGACGACATTCTTATATACTTAGATAATAAACTTAAGCACTAAGTTTATGTTAAGAAGGTCCTAGAGAGATCACAGAACATAGGCTTATAAGTTAATATTAAGAAATATAAATTTAGGGTAAAACGCATAAAGTACCTTAGGTTTATAGTAAGTATAGATAGAATTAAAGTCAATCCTAAGAAGGTTAACGCAATCTATAACTAGAAACCCCCTTATCTATAAAGGGGATCTAGTCCTTCCTTAGTTTTTATAATTTCTATTACTAATTTATCCGTGACTATGGAGTTATAGCAAAGCCTCTTATATAACTTACCTGGAAAGATACGCCTTTTATCTTTAATAATAACTATATAGAAGCCTTTAGAGAGTTAAAAGATTGGCTTATCTCTTCTTAAATCCTTTATTACTATAACCTAACCCTTAAATTAATGCTAGAGATGGATACTTCTAACAAAGTTATAACAGGAATCCTATTATAGTTATATTTAGACAGCAAATAGTACCCTATTACTTTCTTCTTAAAAATAATAGACCTAGCTAAGTGTAACTATAAAGTATATAATAAAGAAATGCTAGCTATTATCCAATTGCTATTTTAATGGCGCGCAGAGCTAAAAGGCATAAACTCCTAGATTAAGATGTATACGGATTATAAAGCCCTAGAGTACTTTATAACTATAAAGCAGCTTACTAAATAATAAGCCTATTAGGCTAAAATGCTCTCCTAATTCTTCTTTATAATTATATATTGCTCTAGTAAGCAAGACTCTAAGGCTAATATATTAACCTAAAGGGAATAAGACGTAGGACCTTAGGATAAGCTAAAGGCCTAATACTAGACGCGCGCCCTCCTCTACCCTAAATAGCTTAACCCGTAGATCCTTAAGGAGCTAGACTCTAAGTAGAATAATTTAGCACCTATAGAAGGAGAAGTCTTGGACGAACCAATAAGGCTAATTAATTGCATCTTAACCGCAAACCATATAGCTAACTCCCTAAAGGCCCTCTACGACTAAGCTATAAAAGATAACCCTAATTTAGAAATAGAAGAAGGACTACTCTTATACTAGGAACAGCTTATAGTTCTAGATGTTAACAACCTATAGACAGAGCTAATCCGTAAAGCCTACTATTAAGTCTCTATGGTATACCCTAGTTAAGACAAGACCTACTAACTACTGGCGCCCTATTACTACTAGTAAGGACTTCTACCTAATATAGCATAATTTGTTAGGAACTGCTACGCTTATAGACGCGCAGATGCCCCTAGGGATTAGACTCCTAGGTGGCTATAACTGCTGCCAGTTCTAGAACGCCCTTAGTAATATATTATAATAGACTTTAAGTTATTTCTAAAGGACACCCACAGCTATAATACGGCCTTTGTAGTAATCAACCGATTATATAAGCAATTTATCTCCCTCTTATGTTTTAAGACTACAACTATAAAGGATATGGCCCGCCTCTATATTAATAACATCTATTAATTCTACGGTGCCCCTAAATTAATTATCTCTAACTATAGTCCCTAGTTTATATTAGATTTCTAGAATAAATTCTGCCATATTCTTAGGATTAAGATTAAGCTCTCTATTGCATTCTACCCCAAAACTAATAGTTAAACTAAGATTATAAACCAGTACCTTAACTAATAACTATATCCCTTTATAGACTACTATTAGGACAACTGGTTAGAATTACTGCCTATAATAGACTACGCATAGCTTATACTCCCCTATAATAGTATAGGGATATCCCTATTTAAACTGCTCTATAGGTATATACCATAAACGTCCTTTAATTGGGATAGGCCTACTAAACCCACTACAGCCCGCAAACGCCTTAGTTATAAAGAGGCTTGGGCATTTACTAAGAGACTGCTTAAACAATTATAAGAAAGGCGTAGGAGAAGAAGGAGTCTAAGATAAACCAACACTGTCGCGAGGTAGACTTCTAAGTAGGAAATAAGGTATAGGTGTTAATAAAAAAACTAGAAAACCTAGAGGCCGAGCTATAAGCTAGACTATTAAATGGCTAGCCTATATAAGACTCTTTAAAAAGTAGGACACTCTTTTAAGGTTCAGTTACTAGAATTAATAAAGATCCACCCTGTCTTCTCTTTGGACCGGCTATAAAAGGATATAGGTAATCTACTACCTAGATAGTATAATAACCCCCTACTGCTAATCTAGATTACAGAGGACAAAGAATAGGAAGTTAAAGAAATCCTAGTAGTAAAAAAGGTCTATAATATCTTAAAATACCACGCAAGTGGGGTAGGCCATAATAATAACCTAGAGTGGTACCCCGTATCTAATTTTAAGTACTCCTCCTATAAGTTACGGAACTTCTACCTAGCCCACCCTAACCTTCCTAAACTACCATATAAATTAAACAGCTGGATTAAATGCTAGGAAGAAGGGTTAGATAGTTATAATAATTTAGACAATAATAGGGAGCTTAGATAACGCCTAAGGGCAGGCTTTTTTAGGAGGTGGGGGTAATATAACAGTGCTAGAGCGCGTTACCTACCAAATTCTACCAAATTCTGCCATATTTTACTACCTAGCATACTATCTAATACTATCTAATACTATCTGATACTGTTTCTTACTGTTTGCTCGCCTACTATTGGCTCGTCTACTATTAGCGCCTTAGCGGCCCGCGCTACCTATTTATTTACACAAGCCCTTACAGTCACCTTTTCTCCTCCTTAGCTTAGTATCTTTATTAGATAGCAATCTACAGGCTTTAGTTCAGAGGCATTTATGCGAGCCGTCACAGCATAGAGCTAGAATATTTAGGTCGAAATCGTATTCTTTACTATATTTACTATCTATAAGAATTGCTATATAGTAGTCTGGTTACTAGTAATTTTTAAAAGTATTTTAATTTAAAACATCTACTTTAGGTTAAAAAAGATACTAGCCTAATATAATTAGAGATGCTTAAAAAACTTTAGCAACTATATATTAAATTAAAGTCTTTTAAAAATGACTAGATTAGGATATAATTAATAAGGCTTTAATATTATTAATTGTTACATAAAATATTCCGTTCCGTATTATTAAATAGCCTAAATTTTATACTTTTTACTAAGTTCTTATAATAGTATACTCTTAAATTAAAAAAAATAAACTATTATGGTAAGCTTATAAAGATATTATATAAAAGAAACTTTAATTAGTAATATTAAGTATTTATCTATTACTTAATATCTAGATCTCCCTAAATAGGCTCCTTCTTTTAGGGATCTATATCTACTTTATTAATTAAGGTTAGAAGAAGTAATTAAAGGCCCTCCTTGCCCTTTATATAGTAGCAAATTATAGTAAAGATAAGTAATTTGCTATTTTTCTCCTACTTTTTAAGGACTATAATATTATACGAAAGCTTAAGTCTATTATTTGTAATAATACTAGTTTAAATAATACCCTTTATTATAAAGTAGAAGCCTATCTCTTAGAAGAGGAGGAGATTAAATAGGATTTTATATATTAGCAGATCCGCTATACTGGCCATATTATTAACTTAGCCATATAAGCCTTCCTATTTTATAGTTAAATTAAAATAAAATAACTTAAGTTATATAATAAATAGAAAAGGGAAGGGGAGGTAGAAGATAAAGAGGAAAAATAGGCAACCTTTTAGGTTATGAGACCACTTGGCAAGCTTTATAATATTATTATATATATCTATAGTTCTGCTAGTTATATAAAGGAGTTTAAAGATCTTATAGAGAGAATAATTCTACTTAATAACTGTACGAGATAGAATAGCTAGTTTTAAATACTAGCTATAGCCGATTAAAAGGTAGGAACTATTAATACCTATACTAAGAACTACTTTACTATACTTTTAGGCAGACTATCTCTCCCTAGAGGACTAGGAACGGCTTTATATAACTAAGGAATTCCTTTAACTATTCTACTAAGCAACTTTAGAGACTTAAGGAGATTATATAATAATTAATAGTATACTCTTTACTATGGATATTCTTATTTAGTACTTTAAAGTCGCACTTATAAGTAAGCTTCCTACTAAATTAGATAATAATAATACTGTATAGTAGTCTAAATATGCTTCTAATAAGGAGTTTAGCTCTTATATTAAAAGGGGGTAGGAACCCTTTAATAAGTACTATAATAAAACAGATAATTTACCCTTTTACGCTATAGCCCTTATTCTTTATTTAAACCATTATATAAAGTATATTAAGGCTAACTAGAAGCTAAAATGGGTAAAGCCTATATTAAAAAAGGTTAAAGGACTTTGGAAGTCCTACTAGAAATAAGCTTTTTCTCCTCTAATTTCTTTATTATATAAAGAGAAACAACCTTAGGAGTAGGAGCTTAATATATTTAATTAAATTGCTTAAAAGTTAGGGAAGTATACTTAACTATAAAGTTAGGATAAGTTCCAAGACTATTATAATAGGGAACCGTATAATATTAGTAAGATATTAGCCCTTAAATAGTGGTGTTAATATTAATAGAGAAAACGTTAGCTAAGGTTATTATATATAGCAATTAATATTCTCTTAATTCTAGCTATAAGTAATAAACTAGAGCGAGTCTTTTTAGGGGTATGTTGTACGGTATTATAGGAAAGGGCGCAGATAGGAGCCGAAAACCCTAAGGGAGTAGAGTGTTTAAAGCATTGGAAACGAAGTGGTATTTTAGACGAAAAACTTGAGATAATAACTTAAATAGATTGTCCAATATCCGCAATATCTACAATATCTGCCGAATTCTGCCAGAAGCTGCCCTATGCATAGCGCGACTCCTATTGATCTAGCAACTAAGTTAACGATATATGCCCTTTTTGTTATAAGGTCTATGCGGAAATTAAACGGATAGACGTACGTATCACAATTCTAAGGAGTATGGACTAGCGTATGGATATGGAGAGGTATGGACGAGTCCATATCGATAATGGATTGCAGCCTAATCCATTTATGGAAAGCCACACTGAGCGTGATGGCGAAACTTATGTCGTCCTTTTCGGGATTAAGAACGAATTCATGTACTATCACAAAGCAAATCTACTATTGTAAGGAAAGGAACGGCATTGCTACATATTGCACATAGATACAGAATCATAAGAGATACTAATGTGACTGAGAACAGGAACCAAAGAGACCCGCGGACTTGATACAGACCGACGCCAGAGGTGGTTCATCCCTAACGGCGTGTACTCAATCCCCATAAACCGAATCACCTAAGCGATCGGTATTTCCCTAGCTTCAACTGTTACGATCCTTCAGCGTAAGGCAGCTAGTTCGGCTTCTTTGATGTAAACGACTATACAACTAGTCAAACATCTAACGCGGCTTCTTCTCAGCTACCTTCTTCAACCACTTCCAGATGCGCTTGGCAGGGTGCTCGGCGGTAAAAAACGATTGTCGTTCACAGGAAATGACATAGACCGCGGCCTTAGTTGCCTGGCGCGGCTCGTCGCTGTCCTCCCAAGAGTTGGATTAGCTGTCCTCGTCCTCTCCAACTCTTGTGTTGCCTCGGCCGATTGGGATCTCTTCAGCACAACTCCGTGGGTGATCGGGTCAGGGTCACTATCGTCAACAGCATAGACGCGGGGGAAGATCACAAGCAAATCTTCGTCATTCCCCGCCCCAGTAACCTTGGCCGAGCCTTCCTCTCCATCGGCAGCAGTTCTTTCTTCAAAGCCAATTACTTCCCAGTCGAAGTCCTCATAATCCTCGAGCGCGAAGTTAGGCTCGTACCTCTGCTTGGCACGTTGGACGATCTTCCAAAGATCGGATGCATTCTGAACCACCTGCTCTAAGCCAGCCTTGAAGGTCTCAAATTGAGTCACAGAGAGCAAATCCTGGGCGTACCATCCAACGTCACCGATAACTTCCTTCACTCTCTCTTCAGAAACCTTTGTCTGCTCCTCGGGGAACATTGACAGCAGGATGGAACGGCAATATGCTTCCTTTCCGCTATCGGCAATCGCTTGGTGGAGTAAAAGTTCCCGGATCCCACTCTCTCCATCGAGAATGTAGGTAGGCTGGAAAATATCTTTGTCGATCGCCCTTGCGAGAATCGCGAGCATGATGGCAATGCGCATCTGTTTAGCGGCCTGGGAGTTTGATTGCGGAAGAGGGACTTGGTGTTGGCCGTGTTGGGGTCCAAGTTCAAGTTCCTTGAGCCGTTTCCAGGCGACTTGGTTCTAAGGGTGATTGTTAGTTGGGCATCTCCCTCAATCATAAGATTATACATACCCCAAGAATCTGGTCCGGGAGATCTTCTTTAAATGTTGATTCCATCAGCTTATACGCTGATTTCCATAAATCGCTCAGTTTCTCAATCCTGGGGTTGATGTTAGCACCAATAAACCCAACTCTCCGGTCTTGAGCACAACTTACATTTTATCTTCGTCTTCCTCATGAAGCTGGGAGGCGAATGATTCCAGATCCGTTATCTTCTTTGTGGCTCCTTCCAACTGTCCGCGTAGCGAAGTATTATCTTTTTGAGCCGCACCCAATTCATCTTTCAAGGCCGAAACCTGTTTCTGTTCACCCTCCAAACTTTCCTTCAGTTTCCCGATTTCATTGTTCTTTCCTTCCACGCTCTTCTTCAGTTCTGCTACTTCATCTTGAGCCGCAGCGGCCTTTTTCTTTTCCTCCTCTAACGATGCCTTCAGTTCATCAGCCTCCTTCTGCAAAGCATCACTCTTTTCTTTACACTTTGCAGCAGCATCCTCTTTTTCCTTTACGGCTGCCTTCAAAGTATAAGAAGTTGCCCACAGAGAAGCTTTCTCATCTTCTAGCTTTTTGTGAGACTTTCGATAATTTTCTAGGCCCCCTTGGTGAATGATGTCGTGATGTTCTTGCATTTTTTTCATTTCAGCGCGCAATTTTTCCACTTCTGCATGTTTGTCTTCGAGCTGCTTGTTCAAACTCGTGGTAGAATCATATACGCACGCAATTTCCTTAAAGCCATCACTTGAGGTTATAGCCCTGAGGGCCATGACAAGGTTCTCCATTGCCGGGAAAGAATGGGTTGTCATAGTGGGAGACGGCGGCGGAGTGGGGCTCCTAGCGGGGGTAGGGCCTGAAGGGGATTGTTGTATCAATGACATGATGTACTGAATGTATTGATACTACAGAGTTTAGTTACAAAAAAGAATTGAGAACACAATTTTTCGTGTGATTAGGTATTCCTCTATGAGGAATTTAGAAGAGCGATGAGTGTTTGGGCAAGTTCTTCATGGGGGACCCCGATGAATGTAAATCCTCGACTTGCTTCGCATCGTGATCATCCAATCCTTCCTTACAGCCTATAACGGCTGATCAGGCTTTCTTTGGTCTCAATCATATGTCCGTTGTTCCGCGCTTGCAAGACATATCTACCTGTAGTGTTGTTCTCGGTCGGAGCCTAGCTGCCGTAGCAACGTATGTGAACAGATTCGGCGATTTACCCTTACACAACATTCCTGTGAAGACCATAATTCTAGGGTCGAAGAGCACCAGAAACACATGTCAAAAATATCTCGAGGCGTGGACATAGTAGATTGGCACAGGTAAGCCAAATCATCCCAGCGTGCGTCAGGCCTGGCCGTGCTGCCTAGAGAAAACCGTAAAAGACCAGCATGAGTTCATGTGGGAGAGCGCGGCGAGAGCGCAGGCAGGAGTAGTTCCATGAAAGGCCTCCCATCGTTATCGCCAATGAAACATGTGCGTCAGAGACAGAGGTGAACCGACCATTAACGGACGGACGGGACAACTGTAGCTGCAGCCTTAAACAGAGGCTGACACGACTCTAGAGGACATCAAAGCTTAAGAAGTGTGATTCGAGGGAACTTGACAACTGACACGTTGAGTCATTCCGGCTTGTCAAACAGCAGGTCGAGGACACTGCGGTGCGCCCTCATTCAGTGTTCACCTTCTTCCACAACATGCTCACGAGAACTGTCGTCCAGCCTTTTAATGAGGGATTTCGGATGCGTATTCTTTGATTGCTTAGATTTCCAGTTCACCGATATCACGCCCGTGACGTACCCATGCCCGTGCCCACATGCATATGTGTAACATGTAGCAACAGATTATCTTTCTGCATCTCGACCCCCGCACTATTACTTTCCGGGGGCGAGAACTGGGAAGGAACTCCTCCTAGGCCAGTTTCTATTATAAACAAAGGTGGGACGGCAAGGGTGGGAGACAACCTGTTCACTGACTAACCCATTCGAGTCATGAAAGCGTGCCTGGCAAGATTTTACTGGCAGAACTGGGAAAGTGCGAAGCGAGACGTGCAGCTCGACAGACTAATCGGTGATCATATGGCAATCGTGGACAACAATTTCTAAAACCTACCGCCCCCCGAAAGTGATTGTGGTGATCAATTCGCTAGGAGAGGGAGTCTTGTCATTAAAGGACAGAGGGGAGCATAGTTCATAAGTCCGTCTTTCACGGCATAGCAAATTCAACTCCTCAAACTCAGAGAATACTGGACATAGCATCGGATGAATTGATGATTGGATAACTCGCTAGAACTGTAGGACAATGCTAATCGAAGTACATCAGGGCCACAAAGACCGCTGACCCATTCCTGTGAACTCCATTCCCATACTGTTTAACCTTGTCTGAAACGCCCATGACGCCGTTGATACCAGCAGAATAGAAAAAGCCCGGAAATTTACCCTGGTCGCGTGGTATTCGCAGATCCTCAGATTCAGTTGCATGTTTCAGTTTTTCGTTCCCTCATGCGGTTGGAAGTCTGGACCACCGTTTGCGCCGCTAAAGCCGCCTCATCACCGTCCTCTAAAAGTACTGATATTTAGCAACACATCTCCGAATAAAGGCCTTAGAGACTAAGTCTCTAAGCCTCACCAGGACGCTTGGTGTTGCAGCTGACGATCTTGACTCTGTCTGCTTGGATCGGGTTCGGGTTGCCGTTTTCTAGCTTGAAGTTGATGTCCTTGATAATAAACGTCCAGACATCGTCGCAGAATCGATATGTGTCAAGATGACCCTAGAGAAGCACGTAAGTCAATGAGCCGAACAGACCGCTTGCACGCATCTGTCCGGATATACCTTGAAAGTCAGGCGCGCCTTGACCTTGTCGGCCAGAACATCAGCAACTGCCTTGTCGAAGTTTGTGAGGATCTTCATGGCGAGCTGTGGCTCGATTCGCCGCTCGCTGATGAGGTCGTCCAGTGTATCTGTGAGAGAGCCTCCCAGGCTACGGAATGTTAACATGGGTTATCTAAGTGCACAGCAAAGCTGTCAATTAAGAGGCAGTACCTGCTACGCCGGTAGAGCTCATAATACTTCGAATCCGCCATCGTAGTTGCTGCGATGAGTGAGTTGTAGAGGAGAGAGTCAGAGGCGCAGCGGATATGTTGAGGGCTCCGGATGACTAATGGGTGATCTAGCAGCGGCACTTACCTCAGAAGCTCAGACCAAGAAATCGATTGTGCGGATATAGGAATATCCGCACCGTCCACTAAGCTGATTTAGGACGGCAATCGTTTTCTTGGTCTGAGGGACTTTGGCGAGATTTGCAGGAAACCTAAACACAGTTTATATAAGAAGACCTTATTAACTTTAACAAAATTAATCTACCCTCCCACAATACCTGTTAACATTAAAATTACACTAAATTATAGAGAAAAGCCTACTCTATAAGCTATGAGATCCTCAGCTCCTTATACCCG
>Ga0307507_10004452_pt1 | contig 24850 bp, 4 predicted proteins | sample 7_EM_MG_FD_207223 | JGI IMG/M metagenome (GOLD analysis project Ga0307507, IMG submission 207223) | Populus trichocarpa ectomycorrhiza microbial communities from riparian zone in the Pacific Northwest, United States - 7_EM | ecosystem: Host-associated > Plants > Roots > Unclassified | place...
CTAGAGAGTTAAGCCTATAGGCCCTCTATTAGCGACTTAGTTAATTAAGGCATAAGTATAGTAAAGGGGATGTATATAAGCCTATATAATTGGATTGTCTATAAATAAGGATCTAAAGCTAGAGAAAGGAAAGGAGAAGAAGAGTAGCGCCGCTTAATATTTTATATAATCCTCTAGTTACATAACTACTACTATCTAAAGAATGTCTAAAACTGTCTATAATTATCCGCTATAATCTACCTATATAATTACAGCACCTATTGTACCAACCGCGTGCCTATGCGTTTGGTACGCTAGGTACGCGTTTACGTATTTAGTATACTAACCACTCGCTTACACATCTAGTGCACTTATAAAGCACTAACTAATTAGGGGGAGGACGTATTAGTATATAGACCATATAGTCTGCTTTATATAATCGACAGTCACTATCCTAAAGAGTATATAATACTATACGTATTTCGTGCCCCGGGATATGACTTACTTGTGCTATTAAGTTAGTACAAACACTACTGTTTTCTACTAGTGCCGTAATACCCTCTAGCTAAATAGGTAGTAGTGGCCTAGGACCTACTAATTAGAAGCCTTAAAAAAAGGGATACTAGGGACGTACTATAAGGTACTAGATAGAAAAGTTTAGTAAGCTCTTATATATAGTCTAAGCATTTTATTTATATATATTAATAGGTCTTACATTTTTAGACCACTTAAGGACGCTAGGTAAGCGTATAGGAGTAACTTATAGGTAAGAGAATAACGTGGTTAGCACCTTAGCCAGGTAAGTACATGGGGCGCTAGGTAATAAGTTAGAAGCTTAAGATAATTAGCTAAGTATTAGGAGCTAAAAGCTTAGGGCTAGGTAAGTAGTAGGAGTTAGGGGCTAAAAAAGCTTAGAGCCGGGTAAGTAGTGGGGGGTTAGAAGCTAAAAGTACCAAGCTAGGTAAGCTGCTATAAACCCTAGAGGATGTACCAGCTGGGTAAGTGCTTAGGGCGTAAAGGTAAGCTATATAAACTTAAACGAGACCCTTTTCTAATAATATAAATAAGGAACTTAATCTATACGGAGACGCTTTTAAACGCCTAAACTATTACCTAAAAATATCTCCACTTATATTAGAGATAACGATCCTACTATTTATACCAACGGTAGTAAACGATAGCCTTTGGAGCTTATATGGTAGCTATAGCTAGTAATCCCTTTAGGGGTTAGAAGCACGGTTTACTAATATCTTACGCTGTAAGTAAGCTATAGGCATGCCTTATTTCCCTAAAAAGGTGGCACGTTTATATTATGCTACTTATATAGGCAGGGCTACTGTCTTCTATTATATAGAGATACGTCTTAAACGATGCGCCTTTTAGCTTTAGAAATTAGCTAAAGTCCTACTAGTTTTCCTAGCAGCTAGCGATGGGGTCTATAGGCGGTTAGTTAATAGTAACTACCCTAGCTAGATTTCTAGGGGTAGGTATAATAGCTAGTGTTCTACCATTACCTAAATAGGGCTTAGTTAGGAGTTTAGCTAAGGGCTTAGCGTCCTAATAGTATATAGCACGACTCTCCCTCCTATATATACCTCTTCTTCTCTTCTTATCTTAGTCTACTTAATATATAGCCCCTTATTATTGCTTAATCTATTAGATCGCTCCTATGGGAAGCTAGCTATAATAGTAGGCCCGAACCGGTAGCCGCTTTTAGGAGTAATTAGAGAAAGGTTTCCTCCTCTTAAGAGGTGTATATTGTAGACCATAGTGGCCGTAAGGCCTAAGTGGAACCGTGGCGGACTATCTCTTAGGAAACTTAGCGGGGGCAATTAGATAGCCTATTAAGCAGCTTTGGTCGAGCCTTATATTCCCAGTATAGTTCTAGGTTAGGTGCCTTTTAGAGGCGCCCCTTTTTTATAATTAACTCTACTCCTCTAGGAGTGTCTAGGTGAGGTTCCCTTAAAATAGAAGGCTACTTTAGTTTAAGATAGTTACCTAGTTAATTCTGCTAATAGTTATATACTTATCTTAAAGATTAAGCTATATATATCTAAGTATAAGCAATCTATATAATAAAACTGCGAATAGCTCATTAAATTAGTTATCGTTTATTTAATAGTACCTTACTACTTAGATAATTGTAGCAATTCTAGAGCTAATATACGCTAAAAACCCTAACTTTGGGAGAGGTGTATTTATTAGATAAAAAACCAACGCCCTTTAGGGCTTTTTAGTAATTTATAATAACTTAATAAATCGTATAGCCTTACGCTAGCTGTTATAGCTTATATAAATGCCTCTAAACCAAAGCTTGTAGAATGCTGTATTCCGAAGATACTAAGCTAAGGAGAAGAGGAGAGGTATATATAGGAGGTAGAGACGTAATATATACGCGTTATAACGCCAAGTCCCTAGCCGAACCCCTAACTAGGCTCCCTGTCTAGGTTATACGTTATAGTGCCGTAATACTAGCAATGGTTTATTTAAATTTCTGCCCTATTAACTTTCGATAGTAGGATAGTAGCCTACTATAGTATTAATGGGTAATGGAGAAGGAGCCTAAGAAACGGCTACTATATTACAGCACTGTTACAGACCTTAGTTAGGGGCTGGGCTAGAGCCTTGGCGCTATATATATAGATATATCTTTTCCTTAACCTTCTCTTAGTCCTTATCTTGGAATTCTAGTTTACTGGCTACTAATAGATCCTATTCTATTAACTAAGCCTTTATATACTATATTTAAGGTAGTAGGCGCGCAAATTACCTAATCCTAATACGGGGAGGTAGTAATAATAAACCCGCTCTACTTTTGCGCTTTAATATATTACCTATCCGCTCTAACGTCTACTTCTTCCCGCTTGGGTTTGCTGGCTATACGTACTATAAAATAGACTCTTTCTTCTATACTATTGCCTCTATACGCTGCTAAAACTAACTATAAGTACTATACTAATGACTTACCTACCTCCTATAGTAAATATCGATGGATAATCTTAACGTCTCCGCTTATTATATAAATTCCCATATTCGCCCTTTACTATATTACTGTATTAGACCCTTAAAACCTCCGGTTCTCTTTCTAACTATTAGCGACTTAGTTAATTGAGGTATAAGCATAGTAAGAAGGACGTATACAAGCCTATATAATTAGATTGTCTATAAATGAGGATTTAAAGCTTAAGCGACCGGGATAGAATATTTTACAGGATTACTAGACTAAGTTAGCGGTAGATAGGTAGACGTGGTTATTTAACTAGGTAGGATAAGAGGCGGCGATTAGGAAGAAGTTTTTAAAGGTATATAGTAAGTTAGATGTTAATTAACAGGGTGTTAATAGTATTAATATATATAGCAGCAGGACAGTTAGTATTACGGCGCTAGTAGAAAACAGTGGATTATAGTAGACGTTATAGTAGATATAGGTTATATAAGCCTACGTAACTTAAGGACCGTATATAACTTTAAGCGGTGCTACCCTTCTTCTCCTTTCCTTTCTTTTCTGTTAGATTGTCCTATAACAACTCCTATAGGATCTTTAGTATATGGTGCACTTTTTAGCTATTAAATAATAATAAATCCTCTACTAATAACCGTCAGCTCTCCCTAACTAACTTATAGATTACGTTACGGAACTACACTATATTAAAATTTAACCCCTTATATAATAACTTATCATAACCTATCTACTTAAGAATAATAACTACACTAGTACCTAGTCGCGAGTTATTAAGGAAACCGCTCCGAGTTTTCTATAATATATTAAAACTTAGTAAAATTTTCTATTTCTAACCTAAAGTATAGGATTAAAATACCCCTAAATATGGAATAATTGGTATATATTACTTATCTCTTTCCCTGCAATTTTATCCTTCTTACCTAACTATTCTAATACTTTTTGCTTATTACCTTCTAATACTATTCCTTTCTTCTACATTTCTAAATCGATCCACTTCTAAACCTCTCCGTCTATAAACCCTAATATCGCCGCTACTGCTTCTTTTAATACCCCTATATATTAACAGTAAGCTCTTCCTCTCTATTAAAATCCCTACCCCCTTTCTTTATTTTCCTCCTATGAATGGCAGATGTGTTGTGGTGCCCAGCAAGTGTTACATTATAAAAATTGCTGGAATTGAACCCTCTTTAGAATCCCTACCCACCGCTCTATTGTCTTTACCTCTTCCGTATCGCCGCAATTCTCCTATCTATGCGTCATCTCCCCCCTATATTGCGCCTTATATATAACGCAACCGATTTTCTATTCCTTAAACTGCTAAGGTAAATCCTCTATCCCTAACCTCTTGTATGCGCGCCGTTTTATTCTTCTTTATTGGATAATATCCTAACGCTGTCTCTTACTTGTAAATTTATCCTATATAGCTATTACTCCTTCGTTTCCTTCTAATTTATTATTTTCTTTACCTTCTAATTTTATTACCTCTATGTCCAACCTATTTATATTCTAATTTGTTTTTTTTACTAACCGCTTGTCTTCCTGCTTAGATTTACTTGTTATACCTAACCCTTTAGCCCTACTAACTGGAGCTACGTCTAGCCGCTTGCTTAGAGTCGCTCCTTAATTTTCTACTACTACTCTTCCTCTCTTCGTTCCCCTTAGGTTGCCTTTATATATATTACACCTCTCCTCCCCTATCTTGTAACCTATATAATTAGTCCATCCGTCTATTTTATCTATCTCTTTATCTAAAGCGATCCGTCTGCAATTCTTGCCTAATATAAACTCCTTTATTAACTTATTTACCTTTTATCCCTACTCCTCTACCCTCTTTCTATCTCTCGCCGTTTACTATGCGCGTATAATAATTGCCTCGCTTTTCAATCTATCTTGTCCCGCTCTTCTACTCTTCTGTATATAGTTATGTATCTTCTTTAATATTCCTATGTGTATAACTACTTATATACTTTATGCGTTAATACCTAACCCTAACGCGTTTGTCGCTGCGAATACTTGCTCTTACCTATTAGTTAGCTGCCGTAAAATCCGCTTCTTCGCATCCGTCCCTATATTGTAGTAATATACGCTACAGCCCACTGCCTTTGCCACCCTTTTAGCCTGCGCGATCTCCTTATAGTATATAATAATCTGCCCTGGTATAGGATACTGCTTTTTTTTCTCCTCTACTAGCGACCGTACCTTATTATCTTCCCCCCCCTATTTGTATAACCATACCCGATATTCTATATTCGTTCTTGTTATCTTTTTCTAAAACTTAACTATATCTCTCCTATCCAATCCCATTGCTTTGTAGAATTGGATTTCATTCCTTAGTGGTAGCGTTGCTATTAAATATATAAGTTACGTCTGCTTTTCTGTTATTTTTACTAGTTTTAATATCCCCGGCTACTATTTATTGTCTAAATTTAATATAACGTGGTACTTATTAATTACGATCCGATCTAGCTACTTTATCGCTCTCTTTTTGTCTATAAACCTGCTAAACGCCGTCAACACCGCCGCTTCTGGCGTGGCTAACACGATGCTAGCCTAATGGGGCGGCCTCTACCTGTTTTACTCTATATAGCTAATCCCTACCTTATCGCATCTGTCTTTTAAGTCCTCTCGTAGTGAATTTAGTGGTATAATAACTATCATTACCCTAGTCCTTGTGCTCGCCGCTAGCAGTATGAAAAATATGCTCTTCCTGCCTTCTGTCTATATAATAATCAGTACCCGTAACTGTTGTTGTATAATAGCCTCTAATCTGGGTCTCTATAGCCCTTAAAACTCCGCTTCTAGTCCTACTAGCCGTTTTAGCTGCCTTTTTAGATCTATCTTGCGTAACGCCCTCTATTGCTAGAACTCCTCCTGTTCCTACTCTGCCTGTACTTGTCGCCGTATATCTAGATTAATATATCCTTTCTCCCACGCTAACTAAAATCCTAGGATGTGGTGCTAATCTATGCTAACCTTTTAGAACTCCTGCCTTTCTGATATAGTATAGAACGGCGATTCTATTAATAGTCTTCCATATATTATCTCCTCCGTCCGCTTACAATGTCCGGACTACCTCTCCTGTATATTGTCCGTTTTGTCGCCGCTCTCTCTGTTCTTATATACTAAATCCAAGTTTTAAATAACGCCCTTATCTCTCGCCATCTCTCTCTATATAGCTGGGTAGACATGCCGCCAAATACTTATGGAAATTCGCGCGTCCATTCTATCAGACGTCTCTCGCTGTATTACTCTGCGCACGCGATTAGAGCCCTAAAAGCTATCTAGATTACTTGGTCTCTGCTCTAATTTAGATATATTTTAGGGTCTCTTACTATCGCCCTCACCTCTACCTTTATCGTCACTCTATTCTGCTACGTTACTTTTCTCCCGCTTATCTCCGTTCTCTTTATCCTTACTATCGCTCCACTGTTCTTCCGGCTCTGGCTCCTATAGAAAGGCTTTGATTTCATCCTGCCCTCTATATAGTATCTATAAAATCTCTACGTACGGCTGGACAAGCTATAGGTAATATATAACCATCTTGCTTACCTCTCTTGGCATATACTAATGGATAATCTTGACCTTCTTACTCGCGCTATATCCTTTATGGTACGATGTTATAAATAAAACTAGTCCTCTGTTAATATAAACCTCTCTAGTACCTCTGCCGTTTACGCTGTTTTTATACTGGATACTTACGATCTCCGTCCCTTATATAGGCGCACTGCTGGTTATATAGACTAAAACGAATAGTCTCTCCTTGAATCTCCGTACTGCTTATATATAGTTAAACACGCCTTAATCTTTCTACGGAATGCCTCCGCTGCCCTCTATATTGCTCCATTTTTTGTATATAAATTTCTTCTTTAGCTTCTCCTCCGCTAATACCTGTTTAAATAGCTATCTCTCGTTATCCTTTTTAAACGGGTTATAGGGGTCTTTTAGGAAGTTCTAGCCTTCTATTATCTCTATATAGTTATTGCGCAGCTTCTCTAACTTTAAATCTAGTAGTTGCGTGGTCCCCTCTTAGACTATACCTTACTTATTAACGTCTAATAAGAGTAATTCCTATAGCAGCTGTAATTGGACTGTTTTATATAGTCCCTTAACCATTGACTGCAAATCCACTACTATAAAGGTCTGCTTCTTAATTAAGATCTTATTGCCGTTCTACGCCACCCTCCCTTTCCTAGTCGTGCTGTATTGGATACTAAACCTATATGTCCTTATATATAAAACCCAATCTATAGGAGTAGGCACTCCTCTATATATTGTTAATATTATAAATTAGTGGACTATCTTTTTTACTAGCTTAAAGGTGGACGGCGCCTTTATCTTGCTCTTATACGCTTTTAAGCCCTATCTCTGCAATCTATATATCTCTCTTTGCTGAACTATGTGCGCCTAATAGCCAACTAATGCGTATGCTACTGTTATAATTGCTAATAAAACTGGTGTAAAGTTCTGAGCCTTAAACTATCTGCCCTTATTTGCGTCCAAACCGATTACCGCTAGTCCGCTAATAATGCCGCTTTTATACTTACTCGCCTTTAGCTCGTGGTTAAATATAGCTATTTAAAACGCTAAACAAGCCTCTTTAATCTTCTACCTTTTGGTATAGACGTCTAATCTACCCTTCTTATTTCCGCTAGTAAGCGACTAGATGGAAAATAAGCATCCCTCCTAATACGGAGTTAGTATATACTGCGGCCTTTGCGCCTTTATATGCGTTCTCTATAAATATTAGAGAATCTTAGCCTAGTGGTTGCTATACTTGCGGATTGTTTATACCTTATGCTTTGCGTAAAATGGTCGCTTGTTTAAATGTTCCCTAACCTTTTATCTATTAATGTATTCCAATGTAGATCTGCCTATTATGTTCAACTAATATATCTGAAACGCTTGCCTAATTAATCGTCTTGTTGCTTTATATACGTCTACTAACCCTTTGTTCCCTTCTCTCTCTACTAATTAGTCTAGAGAATGATGCCGCTGCTACTACCTTTACCTCCCTTGCTGCTCTTCTGGCTCTTCCCTAATAGCGGGCTGTGTTGAATCGATTAATTCTTGTTAAATATACTTCTATATATGCTCCTCCCAACCAGTGAATTCTAGCTATGGGTTTGTAATAAATCGATTAGTATTCCCTTCTATTTCTCTTTTCTCTTTTACTTTTTTAATCTCTTTTACTTACTAATCTAGCTCCGCTTTAGTACGCTTAATAACTGGATCAAATTCTTGTGCCGTTCTCTCCCGTCACTAGACGACTCGAAAATATCTCTACCACTCTCCCTAAATAAAAAATCGCTGGTAGTCTTGATCCGCTACCTATATCTTATTTACTGTCTTATAATATTTTACCTGGCTGTTTCCTCCTCGCTTTTAGCAATTTACCTATTAATATTTTTCCTTGCAATGTTTCTGGATACCTTTAATCGTCCGGCAAATATATGCATTTGGGTATATCGTCCCCTCTTCGCCTTCCTATTTATATAAAAATCCGTTATGGAATACTAGAAGCCCTAAAATAACCTTAACAAGCTCTTATAGGTAAATAACTTTGTCCTTTATTTAAGCAATGTTGTCTAACTCCCTAACGAACCCTATAATAGCTTCCCTTGTCTCCTTAGATGTTTTTCCCTTATATTGGTTAGACAAATGCCCTCCAATCTAATTAGGGGTAACGGTGTATGGGCAACGTTTGCAAAGGATGATTTGATATTTAGGCATATGCTTAAAAAATCGGTTAAACTGTTCCGCGGCTATGGCGGCAATACGTACTAACCGTCTTTATGTAATGATCTAGCACTATCGCTTTAACCATCTATATCTATATATGTTAACCCGCAATCTCCTCTTTTATTTCCCTGGTTCTTAAAACTTTAACTATGTTAACCAAACCGCCTTATTCCGCCCTTCTACCTTTACCTAGTTGGCCGTTGCGTATAATATAGCTACTCGTCAATGGAGCACAGACGGTTTATCTCCTAAAATAGACGTATTAATAGCGCTACTAATAGTGACTTATTACTAGTCCAGTTCCCCCTTTTTATGCCGTTCCTCTTAAATAAATAAGGATCACTATAAGGCCGGCCCAAGTCCTTGCTATTACTATATTTATAATCCAATTGGTCTTCTACTGTAATACATTGCATTAGGCCACTTAGGTAGCGCGGTTTTCTTACTAGCCTTTAAAAATACTCCCTATATAAGCTAGGTAGTGTGCGTTGTTGGTTATAATAGTGTTTCTAATTTCCGTGCCTAAGGGGAACACAAATCTTTATATTATTAAATGCCTATGGCTGTATCAATCCTAGCCTCCGGCGTAACCCTTTAAGAGACACAAACCTTCCTTCTACGCTTACTTCCCGTATTGTTTATCGGCACTGATACCCCTGTAGTATAGGTACGTAATAGTGCTAACCCTAGCCTATTGTTCTTTATTGTAAAGTTACCTAAAGATGTATTGTAGTGGATCCGCTAGTCCTGTAGGCCTAAAGTGCTTCTACAACTTAAACCTAAGCTTAAATGGGAACGCGAACGGGTTAATATAGATAACGCTATTCTAGACTCTTAACCGTAAAGCGAGGACGATAGCGACTACGGTAGCCTAGTATAGGTTTGGTCCACAGCCAATATTGTTAACAATAGTCTAGACAGCCTACGGGACATAAGTGATAAGAGCGCCTATTATAGAGATAAAAGGCCTATGTCTAATGCCTCTTCTCTATTTTAACCGCCCGCTAAGCGTGCTTGGGACTATATAGCTGCACCGGAGCTAGAGTATGTTATAACCGTCAGTAATATAAATAGGCGTAAAGAAAGGGAAAGGCGTAGAAGGTTAGAAAATACGCTTTTAGAGGTGTTTGTAACTAAGGAGGAGGATAATATGCAGGATGTATATATATAGGAGAACGGAAGGAAGCTTGCCTAGCTGGCCAAACAGCCTAACTATATGGGAATAGGTAGACGAGAGGTATCTGCCTTGGTCTATAGGGCAAGCGCTATTAGTAGCGGAGAGGCTATTAAGAATGTAAAGGCCGTACTTACCTATTGGTGAAAAAACGGCACCGTGGATTTAAACCGCCAGACTGCTCCCTAACCATTATTACAGTCTTTAGTTGCTTTTAGCTCTAATAGCTAAAACGTAAATGCCGCGCTATTGGGTTTCTGAAAGGCTTTCTTTAACCTTACCACTATTAAAGTAACTAGGATACTTCAAGACATTCTTTATTACTATTATCTTACACACCTCTACAACTGTTATCGAAACGCGGAAGTACTTCTGGACCATACACAATCAACCGTACGGGGTAGAGGTGTTAGTAATACCTCTTTAGTTAAGAACTAGCTCTTTAATGCACTCTACCTATCCACCAATACGCCTTCTTTATTGCTGGCCAACTCCTCGGCTCCATCTAGTAAGTAATGGCGCTACTTTATAAAGTGTCTTACTAAGGGCCACTAATGGTATTATATGCGGGAGACACTTGGTTCTGGTATTCTTGCTCTTGTTTCTATATCTAAAGTACCTTATTCTTTTATTGAGCGGCTCTTGTTAGCTATATTTAAGGTATTCCTTAACCTTATTAAGCGATTCTACCTAGATACTATCAAGTTTGGTTAACTAATAGAGCACTTTATATAAAATGCCTTAATGGGCCGCTAGCCGCCTTAGAGCCATCTTCTAATTAAAGATATAAGTAATAATTAACTGTAGGAAATATATCTTTCCGACCTAGTCTAGCTGTTTGAGCGTTATCCTGTACTAGCTATTAAGGATATTTCTTTACCTATTTAATAAGTTGGTGGGATTAATTTCGGTTAGATATATGCAATAAATAGATATTTTATAAAAGCCTTTCTAAAAATCATGTATACGTTAAGTTATAGCCGCTGTAATTTAGGCCCTTTTAAAAGCTAGCACTGCAAATTTTGTTTATATATGCAAGGGAGGTCCTATTATAATACTAGGTAAGCTTTGCGACTAGGATATATGGTTAGTGCTTACTATACGAATATTAATATTACCCTAACCAACCCTAACTTTGCAACCTATTTAATTGGGGTTTTTATTAATCTGAATATACTATAGGTTAGCAATTTCTCCCTTTTACTATTTGTATAAGTTTTGGAAACATTTAAGCCTGGGAACCTTAAATAAATTAGCCCCTATATTTTAAACAAATTAGGTCGTTTGCCTAATCTCTTAGCATCCCTTTATATGGCTATTTTAAACGAATTAGCCTAATTCTGTCGTTCTATAATTATGAGAACCTAACCGTAGGGGCCTTTATAGGAGAGCTCTGTACTCTTGCGTATACCTTGTATATAGCTTATATTAGCTACGTGAGGGTATATTACCTCCTTACGCCCTTAACACTTATAATCGATTATATAATGTCTTATAGACTCCCTAAATATATACGCTTTATAGCTATTACCCTCGTTCTGTAATATCTTTAATATCTATTTAACCTTTTATTTACTATAAATCTCTTATATAATACCCTATTAAAACTAATAAAAAATTAATTTTTCTTCTTTAATTAAAATAACTATCTCCTTTATTTTTTTACTATATATTGCTTTAATTTATAATTATAACCCTTAACTTCTATATCTTTATATATTCTATCCCTTAACCCGCTGAAATTCGTGTATATATTATCGATAAGGAACCAACCAATCAGATTAATATATTAAAATCGTCATAATTAGAAATATATAAAGGCTTGAAATCGGGCAGCTCCCATAGCTTAGGGGGTGGGTTTTTAGCAACCCGATTTAGTGGAACCCTATATTAAGTCGGTTAAACAAGATCTATATTATTAGAAGTACAATTAGAAGGCATAGTTAATAGTAATTAATTGATTAAATCTATATAGGCTATACGCGTAGTTTTAATTCTAGTGTTCCATACGGACCACCTACTTTATATACGCTAGCGGGTTAAGGGATACTAATCCACCTATTTATTATCTTAACTATTTCTTTTTTAAAATCTTCTCCTATTTACTTTTAATTAATTTCTCTTACTATACTCTTCTCTTTTATTATTATAAAACTCTTACTAAATACTAACTCTCTTTACCTTTATTTTCTACCCTTACCTTTATAACTTTTTTTATTTATTACCTCTTTTAAAACTAAATCCTCCCTTTTACTATAAATATTATATAACGCTTTTCTATTCTTATAACTAACTTAACCTTTTTATCTATTTATTTAATATTACTTTTTTATATATTTAAATTCTATTTAACTCTTATACCTACTTTTTTACTAACTTATTTTTTTTCTATCTACTCTTTATTCTCCTACTTATTCTTACCCTCTTCCTTTATTATAATTCTTTTACTTTAACCTTTATTCTATTTTACTTATCTTAACACTTATCTTAACACTTATTTTTGTAATGGGCTTATATAATTGCTTCTAAACCAAAGCTTATAGATTACTACTATACAAGAATACTAAGCTAAGGAGAAGAAGAAGACTATTAGTAACTAGTAAGATATATAGGGTCGCTAAGGCACTAGTGGTAAGCGAGCTAATAGGGTACTAGTAGAATATAGCAGAATTTCTAAGTAACGCGCTCTAGCACTATTATAATTTTAATACTTATCTTAACACTTATCTTAACACTTATCTTAATACTTATCTTAATACTCATCTTAACACTTATCTCGACACTCCAATAAAATAGGGGTTTTAGTATGTCAACATACTAAAATCAAGTCGCGAGTTATTAAGGAAACTACTTTAAGTTTTCTATAATAACATAGCCTATAAATGCTTAGTTAAAAGAACAGAATCTATTAGTAGCTAGTAAACAAGAATTCCAAGACAAGGACTTAGAGAAGGTCAAGGAAAGGACACATCTATATACTATTACAGCACTAGCAAGTTGCGGCAAGTTGCCATTATATAACCAGAAGATTGTATATAACTTTAAGCAGTGCTTCCGTTCTTCTTATTTCCTTTCTTTAGCTTTAGATCCTCGTTTATAGACAATCCAATTGTATAGGCTGGCGCGACCTTCTTGCTATGCTCGTGCCTCGATTAACTAAGTCGCTAACATATATATAATACCAAGGCTTGGCTCGGCCGAGCCCCTAACTAGGGTCTATAATAGTGCCGTAACATAGCCTATATTAAGAATTGATTTTCTAATTTATAAAACATTCTACCCTACCTATATACTATATATATACCTTACTTACCGCAGTTTTATATAGGAAATTTGCTTATTACTTAATACTAAGTCAAAAATACAAATCTATAGTCGCAACTAATTACTAGGCCTTATTATACGGCCCACACCCCTTACTTACCATAGTTTTAATTAACTATTTTCCATTTCTGCAAATTTAATTTTGGTATGTCAATATGCCAAAATCAACTTCTTAAACTATATTAATATATTAAAATTAACTTCTCTACTATATAATTATGCCGAAATTAACTTCTTTTACTATGTTAATATATTAAAATCAACCTCCCCTATATTAATATGTTAATATTAACTTACCCTACTATATTAAAATTATCCTATTTTAGTATATTAACATACTAAAATCAACTTTCCTTATTATATTTATTACGTGTCTATACATCGCTTGGCATAAAGTATTTTCCATCTTCTATTGGATAGATTGTTTACTCTACTATATTATTATTATCTCGCACACAACGTAATATTGGCCTATTCATCGATTACCCACCTACTGTCCCCTTTATTTACGCTAGAATCCATATACTTTAGCTTTATTGCAGCCTATTAGGCTTGCGGCTGGGTATTTAAGGTCTTCGCTAGGCTTCTTACAGCTATCTAGCAACTTAAAATGGCCTATAAGCTATATAAATTAAGCCTCCTAATAGCTGGCAAGTAGCTATGCAAGACCCTAAATAGCCTGCACCCCTATCCGTTAAAAATCCTTTTCAAAATAAGCTATATTTCGCCTGTGTGTAAGATAACAACAAGAGATAGATAACAATTACCTAAACTTTATAAGTAGAATTCCGCCTTCTTTTCTTCCTCTATATTACAAAACTTATTGTACTTAGCAATTTCTATTAACTCCTTATACACTCCCTCCAGTATCTCCAGCATATGTAAAATCCCAGGGATACTAAAGCTATTGTATTGGTACTACTCGCCCATCTATCTTTGCATTACTGCCTTGTTATTTAAGCCTACCCAAGCTATCTGGTCGCAAAGACTCTTAACCAACACCCCATTCTCAAACGCTATCAATGCTGTAACAGTCCGCCACGCTACCTTAGCATTTTCGCACCCTATAACTTTATAGAATATGCCCTCTGCGTTCGCCTCTTATTTACCACCCCACTCTAAATCTATTTGCTTCCGATACTGGAACCTATAGCAGAGCTGCCATAGGAATAAGCAGGAATAACACTACCCTGCTACCTTTTCTCCCCCCACTACCTTTATTTTCACTTTCTGTAGAAGTTGTAGCATCCTCTACACCTCTTCGGACTTATCCTAACGCTTATATTTATACAGCTGGTGGCGCTCTGCAGCGTTATAGGACCTATAAATCGCGTATAGCTGGCAACCTATATTCCGCCAGAAATCCAAAGAATGCTCCAGTCTATTTAGTATAGGCCTATTACCAAAGTTACCTACGCTGCGCTCGCTCTTATACTCCCATGCCTTATAAGCCCTAGTGACGCACTTTATAACCCCTTAGTCCTGCGTAAATAGTCCGCTAATTAAAAGTCTTTCTCTCTCTGGCTTGCCGCCTAAAGAACTACTACCATTGCCTATACCCTTAAGAACATCGAAGAAAGAGCCTTCTCTCTTTTCCGTCTTCTTCCCTGGCCCTCCCTTCTTCTTCTCTACTCCCTTAGTCTTTACTCTCTTTCTATTTACAACTAATCCAGCGTCCGCGTAATGTCGCTTCTTTGGTGTTAATATTCGTTGGATAACCAAAGCGGTACCCTCTCCCTAATAGCTGCTGTCCTATTTAACAGCATATTCCGCACTATACCATATCTTATAAACACACTCGTGAACTGCGCTAAGGTTGTCTTTATAAGCTATGCCGCTGTCCTAATACTAACTCCTCTGCTTATATAGACGTTGTTAGCACTCCTCAATCAACATATCCTCTATATAATTCTCTATGTTATAGAATCCGTAAACGCTAAGGCCTTTATCGTATATCTTTAGGTACACAATCCTGATTTAGCAAAATTGGCCTCCCTTAAATGCCTAAAGTAAACCCTTATATAAAGTCCACATAAACCATTTATATTGGCCTTTATCCTTTCCTTCTGTTCTGGCTTTTATGTTGTTTAGTATAGCTAGTGTAACGTCGTCCAGCTATATGTCGGCGATAATAAACTTGCATAGCGTCTTTGCATACTCCTGGTTATTATAGTCGTCTGCCGCTATAAGTCTGCTTAAAAGACTAAGCCTCTTAATCTGCAATCAGCTAGATTTAGAAAGAGTTTATAAAAACCGCAAGACGTAAAAGCAGCTCCCCTCTAAAGAAAAGACATTCACGCTATATAAAATTGGCAGTGTAGCGTTATAAACCTGGGAATTCGTACGTAATAGAGCTAATATAACAGCCTAGATGCATTTAAATTTTAAATCGTCACTATAACCATCTAGCTTAATTGTAACGCCTTCGGCCGGGCAGAGGGCGTACTTATAGATTTCATTCTTTAGTTCTTAGGACAGACTATAGAAAGATATTACAAATCTATCTTCTAAAACTAGATTAAGAGACACGCTTAGACTATAAGAGAAAAAAGTAAAAAGACTAAATAAATAAGTTCCGGATCGGTCTATATATCTTTATCCGGGTTCGGTATTAGAACGCGTATATAGGACGCGTTACGCGTCACGCGTGTTAGTTATTAATATCTTTATTCCTTAGACTTGCGAATATACCTTTAAGTATAACAAGATATATAGGTATAGACCTTTATTAAGCCAAATATACGGCTTATATATGGCGGAGGAGTTCTACTATTCATGCGTTACTGTTAGGAATAAAGTTACAATAGGTCGGCTAAACCTTTTCTCTAGCAATCTAAAAAAGGAAATAAACGGTAAACCTATAAGGGATTTAGGGAACCTAGTAAACCAGTAACACCATCTTCTATCTCCATATAATTAAATGCCTATGGCTATATCAATTTTAGCCTCAGGTATAACGCCTTAAAAGATACAAACTTTCCTTCTATACCTATTTCTGCTATTGTTTATCGGCACGCCCGCTATCTGCGTGCGCGACAGCACTAACTAATATTAAATATTAGTAAGAGTACTAAATCACAGCATAGCAATTACCGTTGGACTATAAGCCTTGCATTAATTGCTCCCTATAGGGAATTAAAGTGGCATTAGTTAAAAAAAATTACTTAAAATTTTCTATTCTTAACCTAAAAGTTTAAAAGCAAAGGAAAAAAAATTGGTTTAGTATATCAATATGCCAAAACTAAGTCCTAAGTTGTTAACCAAATTGCTAAGTTTTCCATAATATATACTAAACACTCGCTTTTAGATTAAATTGTTAATTTACAGCCCTAGGATAGTTTTGCTTTCTATACTATCCTTATCTATATTAAAAATTGTTAGATAATCTCTAAACATTCAACCCCTGCCACCGTTATACCCCTATATAGCCATGCTGCTATATCTTTATTATCTAGACCTATATATTCCTTATCCCCCTCTTCCTCTATTACTGTATAAACATCTACCCTATACCTGCTATTACTGCACTGAAAGAGCCCGATTACCGTGTTATACACTAGCTGCCTATATTGGCACCTTTTTAACCTATCTAACTTCCATATTCCATTTTTCCTCTTCTCCCACCTCTAGCAAAACTCCTAAGGGGTACTGTAATCCTAGCAGCCACCCCAAGCCCTATACCCTTTAAGGTAAATGGCCTTACTAAGTTAAACCTTGCGTTGCGCCACCCTACCCCTTTTATATGCTCTTAATGTGTAATTAATATAAGGATTATCTAGCCCTTAACCTACGCAGAAGCTATACTTACTAACCTACCAATCTAGCGATTCTGTCCAGTCCTATAGCTCCTGCTTATTATCCTACCCCCGTTTAGATGGCTCTTGCTAGCTTTTAACTGACGCGCAATAGGTAGCCTCGTTGTTATTTTATTGGTGCGGCTGCATCTCCAACTACCTCTTTTGCCAAAAGTTGAATGTATACACTAGCATTTCAAACACAAAAAGGAGCCTTAGAACGGAGCTGCTATGGAATAATATCTATTGTTTAAACCAGAAGAGCACTTAGTTTTCTACGCCAATATCCACTCCATCTTTATTAGAGAGCTTTTTTGCAACCATTTTCCCAAGGACTTAGTTATTATATATATAGAGAGCCGCGATTGTCTGCCTTACTACTGCCTTATTCTCGCAATGGCTATCTGGTTGCTGTTAGGACTCCAATATCTCTTTTAAGTAATCCTTAACCTCCTTGGACTCCGCTATATATATCTAATACGCAATCCTAATATCCCTATATAGACAGTTTGTTTAGGAGTATAGGCTATATACTCTTAGCTTATTAGAAAACCTAGAAAGAGTAAGTTTTTCTAGCCAGTTAAGGATTGCCTGTGCTTTCTCACAGCTATCCCAAGAAGTGTAGTCGTAAACCATGTGGTTAGGCTCTGGCCGTCCTATAGTAGTAAAGTATAACTGGTAGCCAACGTTTCGCTAGCGCGTAAATTGCTTATCAATTTCTATCAGCCGGCGCCGGGACTTAAAGATGCCGTTTATCCTAGATTCCTCGCTCTTTATATACACCAAGATTACTCGCCGCTCCTCTACTATATCTATCCTTTTAAAGTTGCTGGGATAACTAAAGAGGGGTATATATCTAGCCTAAGGCATTTTCGGTACGTTCTTGTATATTTAGGCCTCCTTGTGTGTTACCTATAGACCATTTTGCACTAAGCTAACGCTGCCTATATCTATAAGAGCATTATGCTCTGAAGCAGATCTTGATATACAAATATACTTTAGAGTGGGGTGTTGAGCCATAGCAGCTAAAGTATTAGAGAGCTATTGCCGGCAAACCTCCTTTAAGAGAGGAGTTAGTAATAACTAAACAACTCTAAAAAAATACTTGGTATAAGGCAAAGATAAATAAATATTATCTATATAACACACAATTGAAAAGAACGGTATATATAGTGGAAAAGTAGGAACGCGTCGCGTTCTAAGATAGAAAAAGGAGGCTAGAGCAGCATAGGCCAATAGGTGGCACTCTTGCTTAGATAACTGGGAACGCGACTTATTCCAAGAACGCGATTTATTCTGGGAAGGAATTTAGTTCGGTAGCGGTAATAGTGTTAAAACTTTAGCATGGATGCTTAAGGATCTAATATTTGGTAGTAGTGGCTTATCTATATATCCACTTTTAGCAGTAGAAGGTAGATTAGACTAGACAGGTTTATAGATCTAGTATTAGTCCTGGCTTACAATATACAGGTAAGGAAGTAAATCGCTATAATAGAAAATAAGGACTAGGAATAACTCATAAAGGGCCTTACCGGCCTACCCATTTATAGGTTAGAATTAGGGAATTAAGGTGGCATTAGTAAAAAAAAAAAGTAAGGGGTTTGGCATATCAATATGCCGAAACTAAGTCGCCTATTTACAAAACATTCCACCTACTTATTTTAGCTAAACTTCCTCTTCCTCTACATTATCTTTAGACTTAGCCTCTCGCTCTATAATACCCTTATTTAGATTCTTAATAAACTCGCCTGCCTAATCAAGGTCTGGTTATCCTATAAAATAATAGGAATAGTCTTTAGGGATACAATCCCATTTATTGCTGCTGTTGTATACCTTAAGCTTTAACATACTAAGACCTCTTCTTAGCCTACGTTGGGCCGCCTTCTACTCTATCCTAGTTAGACCGCGGTTGTCCCGCCTATAGTGCCTCTTAATAGCCCGGAAATTGATATTGTATTTAATTGCTATCTGCGGAACCAACCAGTTTATTTACTCTAGTAGGTTAAGCCTACCTATTTCATCTTACGCCTTCTAGGAATGGTGCTTAGACGCCTTATATATAATAGATAGCTTATTATGGTCATACTAAGGAATCGCCTATAGATACTGCCCTGTGTATTCCTTAATAAAACTAAGGAACTTACGCCCTGCCAATTCTCCTACTTCTTCTACTACAATAGAGTGTAGCCGCCGCGTAAGCACTTAAAATCCTGCATTATACCACTTACGTTTCTTCGGTATGTTGGCTCGCTTATTGTCCTATATAAATAGAGCAAACACCTTGTCCCTCTATAGCCCTATATTGTACTGTGTAAAATGCGCCTACCCGTTACTTGTCTCCCCTCTAGCTTTGCTCTACCTTACCTTTACTACCCGTGGAGCGCTATTGATTAAGTCCGCTACTATAACCTATAAGAGACCCCTTAACCCTAACGCCTTATCATCTTCAAATTTTACCCTAGCTATAAATTTCTTAAGCCGCCGCTTTGGCTTTCTTGGCCTATCCATTTAACACTTAGCCAGGAGCGCAATTACTTCTTAAATATAGCTTTGGACCAACAACTATGCTTTAAGCTTGATTCCCACCTGTTCCGATATGCGTATATTATCCCTAAATAACTAAAACATTGCGTCCTCGTGCGAGATGCTTCTCTAAATATTTGAATTCTTATAGAAGGACTTTTGAAACGCGTTAGCTACTACTGCCAAATGTTTAATTGCCTAAGATATAAAGGTCAGCCTTATATTCTAATAGATTTCCTTAACTAGGAACTATACCATTCCATTCTCCTGTATATATATCTGGAGGTCTAGACCCAACCGCTTAGCTCCGCCTTAAGTGGGACTACCGCTGCCTTCTTCTATATTATTATTACTTGCCTCCCTATTTCTAGCCCGCTAAACCCTAGACCGCCATTCCCTTCGCCACATAGATGGATATAGTGATAGGTCCGTGCTAGTGCTTATATAGAGGAGCCGTACTAATGTAGACACCATTACGCCATTAATGACTTGTTCCTCCTGCGAGGCCGCTAGTTAACCATCGTGTCCCGCACTAGCTCTTTCAATAAGCACCTTGAGGCAGAAAAGCCACCGGTTTAACTCTATAGCCGCGAACCCATTTACCTCCTTTGTAGCTAGAACCCAGTAGGGCATATACCCACCAGTCCTATCAGCTTCGCTTTTATTGTTGGCTGCGCGTAATGTACGTGACTCTACTACGCCAATATCCCCCTTAAGTTCTTTCTCTATATTATTTAGTTCTCTAAGTAACCTTATTATTATTCGGTACTCCTGCCTAACCTTAAAGCTTTCATCCTCGGACCTTCTTAGCGCAGACGAGAGTCGCCGTTTTGTCCTTTTATATACTGCAAGCAGCTGCCGTCTCTTACTTGCGTCTAGACGCTAGCCTTTTATGCTATTAACTGAATACTATCACTCTAGTAGATCCTACAAATAGCTAAGCGCCTCGAACTGCGCGTTCTAGAACGGGTTGTAGCCCTTAAATAGTGTGGCAAATAGTTCTTTGTTGATGTTATACGCCTTATTATATACAATGCCGCCCATCCTTCGCAAGCTATTAGTTAGTTATAGCTCTATATTGGCGCTGCTAGAGTCCCTGGTAAGAGCCTAGTAGTAGCGGCGTGTCTAAACTAAATAGGAGTTGTGGTTAGAAGAGGCGAATCCCTCTGCCTAGCTATCCAAGCAGTGTGACTTATAGAGGAGCGTGACACCTCTATTAACGTTGCTAGTAGGGACCGGGGTGTTCTCTATGCCAAGATCAAGCCAGCAATCCTTATTAGGTATTTAGTCCGCGTTAAAATTAAAACACAGGTTGACGTGGCTAAGAAAGTCGTTTCGAGCTTACTAGAACGTGTCGCGTTTAGTAGCCAACTTAAGGCTATGTCTAGATATTACTAGAAACAGGTTGTGGAAAGCATTATATAATACATATCCATTATTATTACCAGTATACTCGTGGGAGAGGCGCCGCACCTCGGCCCAAAATCTATTTAGGTATAACTCTAGTATTATATATTTAACGTCTATAGGCTAACCGGTTCCTGTTATAAAACACTCTATCTTAACTTTGGCCTTATAATCTGCATCTATAAAGCTCTGGGGATAATGCTAATAGATATTAGGTGTACAGCTTTTCTTTAAAGCTGGGAGGACAATATTATTAACCCAAGCAGCCTGTTCTCTGTTATAGAGATATATTCCACCAAACTCCTTAATAACTATATGCGGGAAGAATACGTGGTACTTATAGCCAAATCCACTAGCTGCTAGCCCCTAGCCTAATTAAAGCTGCTTTAGCTTGTATATTTAGTGGCCTTAGATCTGGATCTTTGGGTTCTATATAATGCGCCAGAGGTATGGGGGTTTATACGCTAAGTTAAACCCGCCTTAGTGTGCGGCTAGCGTAGTTGCTCAAGCAATAAAGCTATTAATATTTTATTGTCGGCGGATCTGGATTTCTAGGTCTCTAAACCGGTTTTCCAACTTAAAAAAGCTAAGCTTTGGCGGGTTCTAGTCGCCTCTGGCCAGCAGTAGCTGCCATAGGATGTAACCATAGTCATTAGGGTCCTTGTTTCTTAAAGCGATCTTAGGTAGATCTAAAGGGTAGTTAGTTATACTACTAGGGGTAAATAGCGACACCCAGCGTTACTAGAATCAAGTTATCTATACTAAAGAGTACCCACTCTTATTTACCGCATGCGGAGGCTCATTTATAAAGTTAGTAAAGTCTCTATTGTAATTCTTTGCACTTATGTACTATATATACACCTCTTATTCCACGCCATCTTTAGTCGGGCGGCAGCAGCCCTAGTATACTGCTCTTGGTCAACCCCATTATCTTTATTGTTAGCAGTGTGCTCGCTAAAGTCCGCCTACCTTACTCACTAATCCTTAGGTCCGTCGTTGCTATTACTAGCGTTGTCTATATTGCTATCTATATTATTAGATAGCTGTGTTAACCCAGCTTTACTAGAGTATAAGGAATTGTCAGTTAATAGCGATATAGGCCGTATACTATCGCTATCGTCGCTATTGCCGCCGTTGTTATTGTCGCTACTGTTGTCGTTAAAGGCTCTATACTAACTTCCGCTTATTAACACCTCTGCTGTTTTGCTTATATCGCCTATTTCTCCAACCTAGTCTACGTCTTTAGCGCCATCTTCCTCCTCTAATAATAGGGCAGGCTCTGCGCTTTCGGCCAGTTGCGATTAAGGAGATTTATGGACTAAAGATAGGGAGTAAGTTGACGCTATTAGCTGCCATTATGCTACTCTATCTATATCCGCTACCTTATTATCCTCCTCTGCTAGTATAGCGGCATTATTAGGTATTGGAGCGGTTTTGCGCACTATTACCAACTACGACCAGCTCAGACATTGCGCCCAGGTAGATTGGTTCGGTGGCGGTAATAGTGTTAAGACTTTAGCATACATGCTTAAGGATCCAATATTTAGTAGTAGTAGCTTATCCGCATATCCACTTTCAGTAGTAGGAGGTAGATTAGACTAGATAGGTTTATAAATATTAGTCCTAGCTTATAATACGCAGGTAAGAAAGCGAAACGCTATAATAGATAATAAGGACTATTAAAATTGGAATATCTTATAAAAGGCCTCGCTGGCCTACCTATTTATAGGTTAGAATTAAATAGTAAAAAAAAAGCTTAAACAAATAACTACCTCTAGACGCTGTTGCTCCTTATTACTTAGGTTACTAAAGCCTTCCGCTTAAATCTCCTGGTTAGGCGCTGTAATCTATTTACCCCCTTTAGGCCCAGCTTGCTAAAGGATAGAAAGAGGGTCTAGTTAAATCTAGAATCTAGAATAACCGCCAACCTACTAGGCCTAATGTTTTCGACAGCGGGATTTTTAACTTGCTATATTAGCTACTTCCCTTTTCTCTTCTATAGTATAAAGCTTCTTTGGGCGACCGCCCTTATTTACTTCGGCTATTAAAAGATATACAGCAAGAGTACTCTTCTATTTGTCGTTACGGCGTTACCCTTATAATACAACATTTAAGTTATAAGGTATTGTTCTCCCCCTAGTTTAAAGCGCTATACCTAATTAAGGTTTTTATCTTACTTGCTAATAACGCTAACCCGATTAAGGTTTTTATCTCGCTCGCTAATAACGCTAACCCAAATTAGGGTTTTTATGTAGTAAAGCACTAAGGGGAGCCAATATAGTATAGGCAGGACCTTAGTAAGGCGATATATAAAAGCTAACACCTTACCATTAAATATTATCATAATAATATATTGTTGGTAGGGGGGGGTTAGGGCATCCGCAGGAGCTTCCTTATATAATGGCTTTGCTTATTATATATATTCTTATCCTTCGTAACTGCTCTACCTTATAGAGTCCACACTATTATATACCTGCATTCCCGTGTAACATATATAAAAAGCTAATTTTGGCATATTAACATGCTAAAAGGTAGAAAAGGAAATAAGACTCTAGCAACTATTAGTTAGTCGCATAATTAATACAAAGAACCTAGACTATAAAGAGTACAACTCCAAATCTATTAAGTAGCTAGTAAAGGGCCTCGCAGGCCTACCTATCTTAGGGTTAAAATTAAATAGTTAATAAAAGCTTAGCTAGATAACTACTTGTATTATAGCACTAGTAGAAAACAGTAGATTGTAATAGACAATTGTAGACAGTTTTATATAGTTTCAGATAGTTTTAGTTACGTAACTAGAGGATCGTATAAAACTTTAAGCGGTACTACCCTTCTTCTCTTTTCCTTTCTCTAGCTTTGGATTCTTGTTTATAGACAATCTAATTATATAGGCTTACGCGACCCTTTTGCTATACTTGTGCCTTGATTAACTAAGTCGCTAATAACTTATAGACACCACTGCTCCTTATTAGCGGAGACATTAAGCCCTACCGCCTAGATTCCCTGGTTGGGCCCTATATTCCGCCTATTGCCTTAGGGCGTATCTTCCTAGAGGAATAAGTATAGATCGAATTTAATATAAAGGCCACTACTACTAGCCTACTACTAAGCCTAAAATAAGATTTTTAACTAGCCGCATTAGTCGCCGCTCTAGCGTCTAATGCCGACCGCCCTTATTCCTCGCCCCTAATATAAGCAGACCGTTCTAGGGGGAAAAGAGCGAGAACTAAAAGGAAGGAGAGGGAAGCATTATAACGGTATAATAGGGTAATAGTGTGACGGCGTATTGCTAACCCCAATTTAGGTTTTCATATCGCGACTTAAATAGCGCTAACTTAATTAAGGTTTTTATATCGCACGCCAAAGCAACACCGAATTTCTTACCTTTATAGCAATATAGTAACCCAACTATAACAGATATTTAAAATCTGAAATCTGCGCGTAACTTGCTATGCCTTATTCTACCCTTTCTATGCGAAAAAGTTGCCCTTCCGCGAAAAAAATTTGGTGTTTCTTGCTTAAATTTTCGCTAAGTCCCTACTGTGTCTACTTAATCCTAACCCTCTAACCCTTATAACCTACCCTTACTCCTTTTTCTTCCCTTCTTTTACTACCTCCTTACCTTCTTTACTACCCTCTTACCTTTTTTTACCTTTTCTACTACTTTCCTACTTCTTTTACTACTCCCCCCTACTACTTCCCTTTTTACTACTTTTTTACTTTTTTTACTACTTACTACTTTTTTTACTTTCTTTTTTACTACCTTTTCTACTTTTTTCTTTCTCTTTTTTACTTCCTTTTTTACTCTCTTTTTTACTCTTTTTTATTCCCTTTTTTACTCTTTTTTATTCCCTTTTTTACTAATTTTTTACCTTATTTTACTAATCTTTTACCCTTTTTACTAATCTTTTACCTTTTTTATTACTTCTTTTTTATTACTTTTTTTAC
>Ga0307507_10004453_pt1 | contig 24846 bp, 11 predicted proteins | sample 7_EM_MG_FD_207223 | JGI IMG/M metagenome (GOLD analysis project Ga0307507, IMG submission 207223) | Populus trichocarpa ectomycorrhiza microbial communities from riparian zone in the Pacific Northwest, United States - 7_EM | ecosystem: Host-associated > Plants > Roots > Unclassified | place...
TATGGTGAGTTTAACTTTTTTATATATATATATATATTTTTCAATTTCATCATTTGATATTAAACTGATTGAAAATTGAGTTTCATAATTTGTTTCATTTTATTTTTTATGAGGTTATCATAGTCTTAAAAAAAGTCGCAGTATTGGTTTGACACTCGATATTGCGATCGTCTATTTTTGTTATCATATAGTTAAATAAACAATAGTTTAGAATAAAAACAAGTTATTAATCCCAATAGAATCCATTACCCGATTTGCGGGTTTGACATGTTGACCCAAGTTACCTAATTCATAAGTTTGATGTGTTTACTCATCAAACCTATTTTTTTTAGTTTCTAGTCCTTTAATTTTTCTAATTGTTTTTTTTTTCACTCTTATTCAGTATTGAATTAGTTGAGAAATGAAATTCATGATTTATATTTTTCTACTTTTATAGGATTATCATGATTTCAAATAAATATTTTTTTTAGAGTTGATGTTCGATTTTGAAAATATCTAATGTTATCATAAATTAAATAAAAATAATTTACAAAAACAATAAAGTTATTAAACCTATTGAAATCCATGACTTAGGTCACAAGGTAACCGAGGTTGATCTAATCTAGTATCTTCTCAATATAAAAAACAATTATCGTCTTAAAACTTTTTTAAAAGTTATGTTATATTTTTACCATTCATCTAAGTTGTCTTTGAACCCATTAAATTGAATAATTCACTTTGATCAGCTCTCACACGGTTTAATTCGAAACTCGAGCTAGGCAAAGAGTCGAGTTGATAGGTTTCAAGATCGAACTGCTTGATTAGATTTAATGATACTAACAAAAAAAATTTTCATACTCAATATTTTTTTTAAGTTTAGAAAAAATAATAATCCTACTAGCAATGAGCAAATGTACTAGAAATATTTTTTATTTTTTAGTTTTTTTTGCCCGCATACTCAAAATTTTATAAATTCATAATTATTATTATACCCAACTCTCATGTTGTGGAATTAGATAAATGATTTTTTAATTTTTTGGATGCTTAATCATACCATAATTTTTAATTTATTTTATTGATTACACATATTAATTTTTTAATGATAAAAAAATTAATAATACTTGCATTTTTCTTATTAAAAAAAAATATTGCTTCACCTCGCAACGAAGAATCAAACTAGTGTGCATGCATATACACCACCTAACATGATACTGGAAGTAACATCCTTTATTTATTTTCTTCATTTTTTTTATCTTTTTATCTTTTTATATGTTTATATTTATGTGTTATATTATTTGACTTGAATTTTTAGATATTTGATGTTATTTTGTAATTGAATGACAAACTGTTGTTTAAATAACAAACTTAAATTACATTCTCTTTTAGTTTTCTATAATAATATAATATAATATAATATATAAAGAGATTTAGATTAATCTTTACAAGGATTGCAATGTGATATGATGTAATAAATATAATAATGGTTACATATTCTCTAATATTTATTTAATAAAATCTAGTAATAAGTGAAGGTTGGATAATTAGATTTGTTTTATAAGATATACAATAATTTAAACAGCAAAAATAACAAGCCGAGCCTATCTGAGTTTCATATGCACCTGACTAACAACTAATTATATTTGTTGTTATAAAGAGTGTTTGTTTTATTATTTTAAAAGTATTTTTGAAAAAAATTGATTTTTTTATTTTTTGTTTTAAATTAATAATTTTTTGATGTTTTTAAATTATTTTGATGTGCTAATATTAAAAATAAAATTTAAAAAATAAAAAATTATTTTAATATATTTACAAAAAGAAAATATTTTAAAAAACAAACTATTATATATATATATATATATATATATTTTTTTTTTTTTAAAAAAGCAAGTACAGTAAAATTGTCATCTCTAACCGTTGTCGTAACACGCGACAAGCAATGATAATATCGACATTTGTTACTGTAGTGATTTTTCTCACTCTGTACGCTAAAGCTTGAAAGCCTCAAAAACATGTGAAGGCCGAGTTTCTTTCATAAAATTTGCCCTCATGAACACATAATGGGCCAATTTGGTAACCCTTAATCACGAACACGAACTCAGAACACGACAGACCAACAGTTCTTTCCCCACTCCGAAAGCAACAGGAAACCTCGGAATCTCGAGCTAGACTGACTGCACATTTCCCACACAACCCAACGCAGGCACCCGGCAACGCACAATCCCGCCAAAACCCCACCAAATATTATCCATCCACTTTAATGCTTGTCATTTGGTTGAACAGCATTTGACCGTGGAAGGCACCCCAGGAAGAAAAAATAAAAAAGAAAAAAGAGGAGAGAGAGAGAGAGGAAACGAAAAGAAAAATGCACAAAACCCCCTCTGCCTAGGGTTTTCTTCTTACAGTCACAGAAAAGAAAAAAATTATGGTGGTTTTAGACTCTAACCCCGAACCCCAACCCCAACCCCAACAAAACCCTCGACAGCAAGACCAGACTATCCTCTTCAACAAGGGTGAGGAAGTTGAAGTAAGCAGTGACGAGGAAGGTTTCAGGGGTGCTTGGTATTTAGCTACCATTTTAGAATTCCCGAAACCACAATCACAAGCAGCAGTGAAATCAGCTTCGAAGAAGAAAAGGAAAGCGATTGTTCAGTACAAGACTCTGGTTACTGAAGATGGGTCTGCTCCTCTGGTAGAACAAGTCGATCCTCATCTCATTAGGCCTTTGCCCCCGCAATATTTACTGAAAAATGGCGGGCTTTTTCAAGAAAACGAAGCCATTGATGCAAGCCTTAGAGATGGCTGGTGGTCTGGTGTTGTAAAGAAGGTTCTTGATGGGGGGTCAAGATACATGGTTTATTTTGATAACCCTCCTGATGTTGTTGAATTTGAGGCCAAAGATTTAAGGCTTCATTTGGATTGGGTTGATGGCAACTGGGTCCAACCCCAAATGCAGCGGGTATTTCTCATTTCCATGAAATAGAGGCTTTTGAGTGTTTACTCGCTTCTTCTTCTTTGTGTTTGATTGTTTGTGCACTCATGCTGTTTAGATGTCTGTGAAACTTTTTTGCATGTTGTGTTGAAGTTCTAGATCTATGTGGGTGCTTTCGAATCTCACTAGAAATTGAATGACTCAATTGCATGTTGTGTTTTGGAAATTTGGATGCTGAGGATTTTTTGTGGTCCTACTTGCATGAGGAAAAGAAGAACTTTGAGTCGCTTACTTTAGTTGCTATTTCTTTCTTCGTGCACCCGCGTAACTTAATGCCTTAATCAATTCCTTGTCTTTAGGTCATATAACAATCTCCCTTCCCATTGCATGCCTATTTTTATGACGGCTAAAGTTATGTTAAGTTCCGAAAATGAGATTTAGTACCTGCTCAGTACCTTTTCAGTGCCTCAGCTCTGTCCTACCTGAATTCGGTTATTAAATTTTGGCATTCATTATGTCAATGCCCCAACTATGGATTTTGCTTATTTGCATTGATCATAATGTAGTAATTTGTGCACTTATCATTTATGTTATCTTTTCTTTTGGCTTCCACAAGCTCTATTTCTAGCCAATCTGTTCTTTCCATTTTATCAATGGAGTTGAAGATATGTATGCTCTCTGTTTGACTTATTTATCATATGAGTGATTTGGTTTCTCAATTTGATTTTTAAAGCAAGCAACAGGATCGGTTTTTAGCTCAGGGACAGAAGTAGAAGTGAACCTTGAAAAAGATAATGTACGTGATATTTGGTTGCCTGCAGTTGTCATCAAAGAAAACGAGGATAAAACTTTCTTGGTAAAGTGTCTAAGCGCGCGGAATAGTGATGAGGCTGGACCGATGAAAACAATTGTGGATTTTCTTCACATTCGACCCACTCCTCCTCTTTATGCAGACAGAAATTACGAGTTGCTGGAAAGGGTAGATACACGCTATGGCTTTGGTTGGAGATCTGGAGTAATTACAAAACTTCTTGCTGGGAGGAGATACAATGTCTTTTTTAAGCACGGAAATGAGGACAAGGAGCTTAGTCACTCAAAGATAAGGCCTCATCTGGAATGGGTAGATGGAAAATGGATTAGTAAATCAAAGGTATAATACTTATTTGGTTCAATTTGTTAGTTCATGTTATTAACAGTAGCAAGTGGCTGTTGTTAGATATGGTGTTGGATATACATCTAGGTTTGTTCCTATGTGCGGAAGATGGAGACCATTTCCTGACAGTGTGAGCCATTAGGTTTAGATCTCCCTTGCCATTCCATTTAATCTGAAGCTTACTCTTTAAATAGAGTGTTTTCCACCTCTTGCTCTATATTTGAACATCAACTGATCAACACAAGACATTTAAGGTTTTTATGGTCAATCATTTTCAGATTGATTGCAGATTAATCTGAGAAAAAGAAGGGAAAATTGAGCTGTTGACCCAGACTCAGGAAGTGTGCTTGTTGGATCTGATTCACTTTTGTATTGCTTCATATGCTATCTTACAATGTATGGTTTCTTCTGTTATGTGTGCAAAGCCCACACAGGCATGTGTTTATTACCAGCACTTTTCGTATAAGAAACTTCACTTGTTTACATTTTGTACCAGGAGTATTTTGAATGCATGATTAAGTGACTAATTTAGCATAGGGAATGCAATAAAATGTCTTGCCTCGCTTTCCTTGACACGTCAATGGGCAATGGCTGAGGAGCTTAGGTGATTCTTTGGGCTTACTTTTCTTATGACTTGGAGTTTTGTGATAGTCTGATGCATTTATTCTCTAAAGTTTGGCAGGATTGTATGAAATGAAGTTAGGAAGCCGAAAAACATGGTAGAAAATCCCCTTTCATCTTTTGATTGCGTAACTTCCCTGTTTTTGTTCAGGAAGTTAGAATTGTTTCTGATAGTCAAGGACAGTTTGTTGGCACCGACAGTAGTGACAACCCTGATGTGGCGGTACAACTCAAAAGCTCAAGTGCAGCTGAGGATAAGACCAAAGAGAAAACAGTTTCCACAAACATAAGGGATCCCACAGAGCAGTCAATGCATTCGGGTGAAAAATCAGTGAAGAAGCTAAAGCTGACACTTTATAATGGTGGCGGCTCATGTTCAAGCGCCTCCAGTATGCTAACTGATGTAGATACTACTGAAGCTCCATTATCAGTTACAGTTCTGCAGTCTAGGAAGATACCAATTGAAATGTCAAGCAACGAAAAACTTTGTGGTTTTACCACTTCAAAAACAGGAGGTAAAAGAGCAAGATGCATAGAAAAACATATGGTTGATGCTCAGCCTTCTAACAAAACTGAGAACTTTTCTGCAGGAAAGACAACTGTGAGTTGAATTTCATCTTCTAAAATTTTCATTAATTTTACATCCTATACTTCCAAGAGAAGCATTTGACTTTTTTTGAATGGTCTGCACATCCTGGCTGTGTGATCCAGCGAAAAGTATTAACAAGCTTTATGCTAACCTTGGTTGGCATTTTGTGACAGCATGGTGGTTCCATGAAGCACTATTGTATTGAAAGTCTTACTTTCAGTCTCACAGTCATAAACTGTTATTCTTCTTTTATGTCGCGACATATATGAAATAATCAACAGCTAAAACATGCACTTTGCAAGATCAAATAAATCATTATACTAGTTTTTGACACAAGCAGGTCCTTTTATATGATGACATGAATCACATGATATTGGGAAACAGTTAAGCCCATTTGTTAAAAAATAAACTAAGGCTTTCTTGATGGAGTTTTGATGATCACCTATACACGTTCACTTTTTGTTGGTTCTGCCATTTTTTCTAAGAGTAACTTGTTCTACTAGTTTTTTCCCTTTTGTGAAATTTTTTTCTTGTTTGCATCATCTCTTATCGATGCAGAAGACTAAGCTACATAAAGTGCTCGAATTGGACTGCCCGAAAGTGGACATTGTAACTAGGAAAGGGAGAGCCACCAAATCACCTTTTAGAAGTCCAAACTCTTCAGCAGCAGGTATATATTTCCTTGTTATTGTTGCATTACTTATTTCTTTTATTCACAGGATCTCTTCTATTGAGTGATTTTCAGTGAAGGACGGTGATGCAGTGGAAGTTACTGTTCAAGGCATCAGTGAGAGTGATGTTAAAACAAAAGAAATTGAAGTCCCTCTCATCATAGGGTTAAAAGCTATAGAGGGCATTTATCAGGATGACAAGGAAATGCTGAAGCTTATGAGGGATCAGAAGAAGGGTTTGAATGATTCAGCCAAAGACAAGAACATGGTAAGGAAGAGGTTTCTTTCTGCTTCTGTTTTTGTTTGGTTGTTCAACGGGAGGTGAGTGGGTGGGTGGGGCCATGATTAGAAGCTAAGGAAAACTGCCAAGATAAGTTGACAAGTATGAAAAACACCTATTTATGAGAGAGATGTAGACTGGTGATAGGACAGTTTAAGGTTTGGGAATTTGTGATGCTAATTCATGTGCAGTAATGCTTGCGATAGTTGTAAATAATGGGAATTTAGTTTTGAAGTTTCCATGAACTTACAGTTTCAGGCATTAAACAGAGCTGGTCCTTGAGAAAAGTGTTGCCATATTCTACAATGTTAAATTAGGTTGCAGGTTCACTATTCCTAATGGTATCTTGATTTTCACTTTGACATGCTGGATAGAAAGTGATACTGTTATTGTATAGAGAAAAATGATATTCTTCAGTGTAGTTTGTTTGAGTGGTTGGATAATTGCTAGTGTGCTTTTTTTGGCATTGTACCATCAACCAAAGTTTGAAGAATTCGAAGTGCACAGCCATTTTGCTGGCATTGGTCTCGAGCAATCTTGCATTAGATAAATGATACTGATTTTTAGGGAAAAAGAGTCCATTGGTACACATGGTTCTTGCATTTCATTGCCCTTAGAATGTGCAAAGGTGTGGAACATAAAATATTGTTCAAGGATTCCTGAATTGCAGTTACTTGTATGGGAGGCTACTGTAATAGTCTTTATAACCATTATATCTACTCAGTGTGCTAGTGTTTTTTTTTTATTTTGGCATACTTGCTTTCATTGATTCCTTGACCAAACCTGGAGAATAAGACCCTTACAGTGTTTTGCTTTCCCTGCTGTTCTTTTTGTCCCCTAATCAGACAGTACCAGCTCTTAGGTTTGTTGTTTTTGGTTCAGGAATATGTGGGAAGCAGTCAAAGAAGAAAGAGGGGAAGACCACGCAAATTAATCATAAACTCAAAAGCTCTGGTGGCTAGTATGTAAATGCTTTAAACCACAACTTGTTGGCTGGTCATTTTGTGATTTTTTTTGGAGATACACAAATATGCAATATAACATGCAGGTAAGGACTTTGGCTCTGTGGACCTTGCTGATGAAGTTGTACAAGTGGTTATTAAAGATCTTACAACTAATGAAGTTGAGTGGCCTACACAGGCAAGGGCGGAGCCTAAAGGTATGTAGAGCTTCAGATCTGAGTTATTTTTCTGCCTTGCTGCAAGGAACTTCTGTTGTGGAATTTTTAAGCAAACAAAAGGAAATTTCTGATTTCATCCACCATTACCCAGAATGCAGTGAGCTATAATGTGGGTATCTTTGGCAAAGAAAGAGAGCACCAAATGAAACTACTGTGGAAGTATTAGGCAAACAGCTGTAAATGTCACCAGAAGGATGCCTGTTACGCAAATCAATAACTTTCAATACTTTCCACTGTGATGACATAGACATTGATTTTAGGTTTGCCAAGAGCATGGCTTACTCTGAACCTCAGTTGTGGATGAGCTTATTATCTGTTGTCATAGATGTCTTAGAAAGATTAGGTTCTCATATTGACTTTTTTAATGGCCACAACAACAAAATTAGTCCTAAGTTTCCAATTCTCCATTTGTTTTGCCATGTTTATTCTTCAAATGGGTAATAGCATTGGTTCCCAGAAAGTTTTTCTAGAAGAAGGGAGATCAGAGTAGTGGTTCTTTTGTTTGATACAATCTCTCATCTAACAAATTTAAGAGACTATATAAGCAAATCATGGAATGAATACTGGTTGGTTAATCATTTGCCAGATATTGCTCTGGAAAGCTGATAACGCTAGAAGTTGGTTTTGCCTTGTCTCTTGGTCCCATTTCCATCTCCATCTGAGTGTCTCTCTCATACACAAACACCCTCTTTACTATAAGAGACACAAGCATAGAAAGCTACAACACTCACAATAGCCATTCAAAAATATGTATCCATTTCTGAAGCCTGATATGAAATTATGCAGTTTCACAAAATTCTTCAAGAGAGAAAAGCAGTGAAATTTCCAAGACAGATTTCATGTCAAGGGAAGCTGATGCTGATGCTGCTGCATCGAAGAATGTTGCTGATGATGATCAACCTCTATCAACCTGGTTTGGGAATATGCACGGTTCAGCAGGTCTTGAAGAATTAAGTAAGTCAAACATTTAAATGCATTTCCTCTTGTAGTTTTGCTGACTACAATTATTTCCTATTCAGGATTATCGACTGGTCGGATTGCTAGTGGAGTGAGTGAGGCTAGAGAAAAAAAAGTTGTAGCAGTGCAATCGTGTACGGTTGATCCAAAAAGCAATGACACTATGGTGGAAAATCAGTTGGTGCCTTTTGTAAAGAAGTCTCCGGTTTGGAACACAATTGAATCTATGGAAGTATTCCAAATCATTCCGCAAAAACCACACTTCCATCCTTTGACTGAATGTAAAGAAGAGTATCGTGAAGGATCAGCCATTGGCATTATGGTAACATTCGCCAGTTTGTTTGAGAAGATATCCTCCCTTCAATTTGATGATTGTAGAAGCATATTAGAGAGTACATTGGAAAGTCTTGTTGACTTGGAGAAGCATGGATTTGACATCACTGTGCCACGCTGTAGGTTGAATGAATTGCTTTCAATTAAAGATGGGCAAGGGGAGGTAATAAATGAGTCCAAAGATGCTGAAGAGAAAATACGAGTGCATACTGATGAGAAAAGAAAGCTGGAAGAGAAGATGAGCGATATTGAGAAGAAGATAACTGAGCTACAGGAAGAACTTGCTTTAACGAAGGCAAAGATGGATGTTAAGGGCCTTGATATTTCCAAGATGCAATCCCATGCTGATGCCATAAATGAACGGATAAAAAATGCCCGGGATCATTTTGTAAAAGTAGCCTCCGCCCCTTGGAAATCTCCCTGATGCACTTCAACCCCAACCAATTTTCTTGCTTGCTGCCCTGGATTATGGGAGCATAGTGAAAAGTTGTTGCGCGTTAGTGCTTCAACGTAGTGGTCATGAAAATGTAGTTAGCTAGTTTCAGCTGTGTATTTATCATCTATATCTGATCCTAGACATGTTGAATCTTTTTGGTGCTAGGTGCATGGAAATGGAGTTCGTCTTGAAACTCGAAACTGATGAAAGCTTTAATATGGTTGGATTTATCATCATTCTGGGTTATGGGTTATCTTCATGTTCAGACCATGAGGTGTAACACCAAGTGTAGGCCACTCCGTCCAGATATGGTATTCTTGTCGCCTTCACTCACACGCTCTATAGTACAGTGCCCGCCTTTGAAATTTATTTTTATCTAATTATATAAAAAATAAAATCGATAAGACAATGATTATAACTTTCGGAGCAAGATGTTTTTTTTTATTTCAAAATTACATCTCATTTTTCTTTTTACCATTATATGATTTTTTATTATTAGCAACAAGGGTTATTGAATAAAAACTAATGACAATTAAAAAAATCTGTAAAAATCTTAATGATTTAAATTAAAAAAAAATATCTTTTTAATAAAAACACTCCTTTCTTATTTATGTACATCTATTTTTAATGAAAAATACTTTTTTTTTAACATAACATTATTTTTTAAATAAAATTTCATTATGATCATCATGAAAGCAAGTTTTAATAAAGAAATAAAAAATCATGAATTGATCATTTTTAAGCACAAAAAAAAATTTAAAATTTTTATAATAAAAAATAATAAAATATATATTCTATTTTTATGAAATATTAATGAGTAATTTCTTTTTAAGGTTTTGCATATTAGGTTAAGATATAATTATTCATAAAATAATTGTTAATATTATCATAAAATCTCTATTTTAGTTGAAAATCATGGTCTAATTGGATAATCGCTTGAATATTATTTTGATAAATTTATTGAAAGATAAATTTATTCTAAAATAATAATAATAAAAAGGGGTTAAGGGTTGTTTAATAAACACGCATAGTTTTAGAGAAACAAACCTGCATACTTGACCTAAACAAAAACAATATATATATATATATAGGCCTAGAAGGCCAGGTCTTCGTGCCTAACTTTCTATTTCTTTTTTTGTTTTTAAACCCACCTTTATTTTAATAGAATAGATAACGAGTCGTTTTTTAATTTAAATTCCAGTCATCAAAAGTTAGGATCCAAGTCTTTGAACTCCAAAACCTAAATTTTAATAGCAGCTCATGCCATAATAGTCTTCAAAATCTTATCCTTATTATATCCATTAATTTTCCCATGTAATTGTCTGACCACATCTTTGATTTAGAGAGGTAGCCAAAAAGATCAACAAAACATGGTACATTATTGCAATGACATTCGCCTTTAAAATACATGTTGATAGAAAAAATTGCATGTATTTTCTTTGTATATCATTGTTGATCACACAGAAAAAGATTATGATGGTAAAAGTATTAGATGTGATCTCTGAAGATATCGAATCTCTTTGTTGAACTTAAAAATATTAGATCCCTTTCATTTCAAACATGTAATTTTTGAGGTTGTAGGATCCCCTTATTGAACTTAAAGGTATTGGATCCTTTTCATTTAAAATATGTGATTTTTAAAAGTGTTGGATCGTTCCTTTGGAAGGATCCCTTTACCATTTCAAGAATTTTCATTGATAAGGTTAGCACCAAATCCATGTTGAAACATTTCTTTTCTTTACAAGCTTACTATATAAAGTATTTTACAAGACTTTGTACCATAAATATTGTAAAAAAAGAGCAATTGTCAGAACCTAATTTTTGATCCTTCATTTTTATATATTTCAAATAAAAACATAAAGTCTAAAAAAATGTCTTTTCGGTAAATTTAGTCAATTTTAATTATTTTGTTGTTTTGATCATTTATGTGGTTATAAATAATCATAAAAAATACAAAAACATAAAAAAAAATACAATTGGGGACAAGCCAGAAAATAAAAATGACATGTCATTCCATTTGAAAAGGAATGACATGTCGTTCGCTATGGTCTTAAATTATAGAAAGTCTTACCTGAAAATCTCTCTCCACAATCTAGGCCTAAACCCCTACCTCCTCCTTAAACCTATTCCAAAATCTAAACAAATACATGCTCTCAATCAGCCTCCATCTCATGAAATTAGCCTCCTTTCAATCCTATAATGCTTGCTTTTCCATTCTAGTTTAGGATACTAATGACCTTGAATACTCACCTATAAATAATCTTTGAAAAGAGAAAAGAGAGAGGGGTAGATACGAAAGGAGACTAATAGAGAAACACACACAAAAAAAGAAGGGTGACCATAAAAAAAAATTTCGCTCTTAGGTTTTTCCTCACCAGGATAGCTATCCTCTTTCCCTCAAACTTTCCCAAATATTTTTTCACCAGGCCTATTATTTCTGCATCACCACACTCTTCTATTTTCCAGCCCCTAAACTATACCAATTTTACCCATTGAAACACCATCCAAACAACCACCTTCCATCCTAAAAAAATCCATTTGTAGCCACCATATAATAGCCTAGAAAACCCCAGCTACAAACCCCCCCATGAAACAACTAACTTGAACATTGTTCGGTTTTTAATTCATAACAAAAGCCATGCATCTTAATTTATGGTGTTCTTTAGCTCGATGGAAAGATAAGACATAAGAATAAATTTTTTTATGAAAAGTTAAAAATCCAGTTTTGACGTCTAAAAGCCCAAAAAACAACCAAAACAAAGAAGTCAGAATCTATCTAGAAGTTTATTGCAACCCAGACCTGTTTTTGTTTTTAACATCTATCTAGAGTGTAAGTAAAAAAAAAATGCAAACTAAGATGCGTTGAAAAGTTTAGAAGAAGATCTAAAACTTTTCTAAGGGTCTAACTACAAACTGTGTCGATTTGACACTTGCAATCCAGTTGGAAATTACCGTAGAAACAACAGTACCCCACAACAACATCAAGATGCCACCATTGTTATGAATGCCTCTTTGCATTCCAACAATCTTTAGACAACCACAACCACCTTGGAGGAACAATTGTAATCCTAAATCATTTTTTTGATAAATTATTAACTTTTAGGACCAAACATTAATTGTATGTGTGATTTTGGACTGGGTGGCGATAAATTATGATGGCGTGAGTTTGATTGAGGATGATTAGTTTGTTTCTATATATAGGTGTTATGTTGTGACATTTTTGTTTTTGATGATGTGAAAATGTTTGTGAGTTGTGAGAAGATTATTGGGTTGATTAATGTGATAATATGGAGTATGTGGGTATTGCATGACTATTTTCTTGAAGCATGGACTAGAACAAAGTGAAAAGGATGATGCAAAAATTAATGATTTTTTTTTTATTTTAGCATGGCCAAGTCTTTCTTCAAAATCATTTTGCATATTTTATTTTTAAAAAATATTGTTCTTTTTGGTTTTGCATTTAAAAAAATAAGAAGTCAAAGGTTTTTATTACATTTTAGCATTTGATAAAAATATTTGTTTTAGCATTTCATTAAAAAAACAAATTTGCATGCATATTTGGACTTAATAACAAGTTTATTATTAAGTCTACTGGAACTTGGCCGAAATTAAAAGGCCCATTGAACTGACATACCTAAAATCTCAAAAGCCCAACCATGGTTTTCTTAATTCCTAATCATAAATGTTTTGTTATTTACTTTCAATGTTTAAAGTAAATGGACTCACAACAAGTCGTTGCCTCGAATGTTGAGAGAAGTAACACATTCCTTATATTTTAAAATAATAAAAGTTTTCACTTCAATATTTACTGATGCTAGAGTCAAAAGTAATTGAGGTATCATATGTTAGGCTAACCTTATCAAGGCTTTTTCTATGGACCTTCTCTAGGATTTGGTTTGGGTTTTATGGATTTAATATAAACTCACCGATACATTCATAGATATAACTTGGGTTGTGATCTAAGATGACCACCTTAAAGTCATCAACTCACCAAATAACTAGGAGTGGAAAAAACCATCCAGAATTTTAGAACAAATAGGTGTTGAACTTTTGACAAGGGTTTAACTCGTCATAGTAAACATGCATGCACCTAATAAATAGACCACCAATAATTTGAAAAAACAAACCTTAGCAATTTAAAACAAGACTAGCAATACAACTTACCTCAAGTAGGATGCTTTAAGGGTGATGGTATATTCCCTTAACATAAGTAGTCCTTTACCATAGATCTCTGAAGAATAATTAAGGTTTTCTAGTTATCAAAATACTAGGTAACGATTTCTTATCATAAATTGAGACCTTTTCCTAAAAGAACACCCACTAAAAGTGTTTCTTTTTTTCCTGGTCACTGCGATATTAGGTAGCGATAGATTGATGACTCCACTAAAGACTTTAGGACTAAGCTTTCCTTTTTTGTATTGCTTGTTGTGTAATGTTGTGTTTATATATTTGGTTGTGCTTATTTACTGCTTCAGCATGCAAGTTTTTCATATTATTCATGCATCACTTTTTTATGATCACGTGCTTTGAACCTCATGGTAGGTGAGAGAGTAACGGTACCCGAATGACTTTCAGCCTGAGTAAAATTTGTGAAACTATTCAACTCTTGACTGATTGCTTAACTTGGCAGTGGTTGGCACAAATGCTTTCACATTTCTGGTGAGCCTCATATCGACCTCTTGAGGATGATAATTGAGTAGCAAGAGACATTGTTTTTCACCAGGTAATAACCTACCTTATTCATTCAATGGCTAGAACCTACCTTTTAGGATGTACACTGTATAAATGCATCAATGCAAGCCTGACATATAACATCCTAAATTCAAACCTTATAGGTGACATGATGGTCGTTACTAGGGAAATAAGCACTATAGAGCTTGAGAAAGAATATGAGTTATAATGAAATCAAAATTCTTATTCATTATGCAAAAAATAATGATTGTGTGTCACCCTTAAAGGGAAAATCCATTTTTTTTTGCTAGCATCATTACTTTTGTATTTTATATTTGCTTTGTAAAATTATTTTGTTTTCATTTGAAGGTGAAATATAAGTCCCCTTAAAAGCCAACCTCACTTATGAAAAACAAGAAGAGAGCATAGTTAGAGGCTCAACACCAAAAAGAACTTGACAGTTTTAAAGAAGATATTGCTACGCTTGCTAATATGCTCAAGGGAACTAATATCCTAAATCATTGGGAGAGGGACCTTTAATATAGCCTGTAAGTATTACTCAATCTGCACCCATGTAAACAACTCCCTTTAGATTCATTCCACATAATTTGAGAACAATTGGCACCTTACTGAAGGCTCAGTTCACTACATATTTACCAATACCTCTTACAAAAGCACCACCAACTATAAGCCTGACTGCCGATGAAATCCAGAAGGAAAAGGTTGTAGAAGAGAATGGCTCTGATAAACTGGCTACTCTTGAGTAAAGGACGAGGGTGATTGAAGGAACTAATTTGTATGAGTCCATGAAAGTCACTGAGATGTGTTTAATACCTAATGTGGTCATTCCAAAGAAGTTTAGAGTATCGGAGTTTGTTAAGTATATTGGACCCCAATGCCTAATTACTAACCTCAAGGTGTACTGTAACAAGATGGTCGGGATGGTCCACAATGAGAATTTATTACTAATTCACTTCTTTCAAGATAACTTTAATAAAGTAACATTAAACATCGAGATTAAGAGATGGAAAAACCTAGTGGATGCTTTTATCAAATAGTATAAATTTAATATAGATATTGCACCTAGTAGAGTAAGCCTACAAGTTATGAAAATAGGTAACAAGGAGTTTATCCGGGAGTATGCCCAGAGGTGGCATGAAGTAGTTGCTCAGATAAATCCTCCACTACTAAAGAAGGAGATGGTTAACATGTTCATCAATACTTTTAAGACACCTTACTTCAAGTACCTTGTTGTAAGTGCAACCCAATGCTTTAATGACCTAATGATTGTGACTAAGAGAATTGAGCAAGCCAACAAAGTAGGAAAAATCAAAGGTCCAACCATGAATTCTAAATTCATGATGAAAGATAAATCACAAAATAACTCTTAGATTGAGAATCTTAATCTTGTCCTATCAGATCTCATTGCATCACCAATTATCTAAGTGCCATTGTTAAATATTGACATATCTTTACTATTCAAACATGTTTACCAGCATATATATTCTAAACACCAAACATATTTCCCCCACTCTATTAGATCAATTTAGCCACAATTCTCTAGGTGATACAATTCAAATGAGAAATGTGAATATCATAATGAGATCTTGGGCCATTTAATTAAAAATTACAAGAATTTCAAGTATCAAGTCTGAAAGCTAGTGAGTAAGGGATAAATTATGTTTGTGAAAAATAATGGTACCTATCACATTGTAGGATCTATCTAGGATGACTCCAAAATTTTATTATGATAACCTTCTATAATAGGTGGTGTGGTGCCTATATACCTAAGAATGGTATAACCACACATGTGTGGAGGAGCGTTGCCTTTATACTTAGTGTTGAGGTCATGAAAGAGAAACTTCACTGAAAATATGCTTTTTTTAGGCTAAAGTGGATTGCAAAACTTACCAATCCTATAAGATATATGCATGGCTAGATCCTATTTAAAGGGCATATAACCCTATTGTATTAAAGGATCCTTGCAGAAGGTCCTTGAAAGGGAATGCACGTCGATCTTATTAAAAAGATATACACGACCAATTCTATTAATTACAGATGTTTGACTGATCTTTACTAACCATATGGAGGGTAGGTGGAGGAGTTCGTGTGCTACTCGGAGGTTGTGCATCTAGATGTACTAGTTCGATTTAGGAGTATAGGTTTGCCTAGGGGTATAAGCTTTGTTCAAGGATGCAAAGTGAGTTTAAGAGAACATGTAACTAGTCCACCAAGGAGAAACACAAGGTCAGTCCATGGATACGTGGCTAGTCAATTGAAGAGGGATACAAGATAACCCTGAGGGGTGTAGCTCAACTGGTTAAGCCCTGGATTTGCTTCCCAGAGATCACCAGTTCGAGTGCCACAAACCTTAGGGCCACTGGAGGTTTACATGGTTGTTAACTTCAGGGTCTCGGGGGACTAGTCAAGGTGCGTATAAGCTGACCCGAACACCCATAATTACAAAAAAAAAAGGGATGCAAGGTGAGTCTAGGAGGATGCGATGCTAGTCTTTTAAGAAATGAGGCAAGGTGAGTTTGGAAAGATCTGTGGCCAGTCTACTAACAAGGGACACAAGGTCAACTCGATTGTATTATTTTATTGTGCCATGTAGATATTCTGGTCCAATCTAGTAGGTTGTACAGAGGATTTCAATTTTCATCACCATTCACCACCCATGGAGGTAAAGTCCTGCTAGTTATTTATTATACTCGTGGACAAATACCAGAAAAAGTAAAGAGCTAGGCAGCATTGACGCACTCAAGATAGAAAATACTGCCAGAAATTGTTTACTAGAAAGGCATGCCACTTTTTGTTGGGAACTCCTTAATGCCTGGTGAAGTCGCGTATAGCATAAGGAGAGGCAAACATCAATTCTTAAATGGAAATCTTGTAATTCAGTCCTACGTATGATGAACATTTGCATGTGATTCATCAAACTTGTATTTATGATTCTCAAATTTTATTTCAATACAATTAATTTTAAGAAAGAAAACTAACAACCACCATACCATCAGCGCATCAATTTTTAATTTTCCTGAACTTCGTTTAGGGAGTTATCGAGGATATTCATCATATCATCTCAAATCCTTTTTTCATTTCTTTTTTATACTGATTATGTTTTCCCATATTTCTTCCCCCACATATATACAACTGTATCCTTTAATTACTCGTAGGTTTATTGTGAATATCTTGATTATTATATTTCGACATCACGAGTTGAAGTTAAGTTTATAAAAAATTACTTCAATATTATCAATAGATGTTAAAATAATACAAAAGACATTTTTATATAAAACAAAAATTAAAAACAATTGTACCATATTACATAAACATTTTCCCCGTCAATACAACTCCATCATTTGAATTTCTTATCATTTGGTGTAGTACTTGTTTATAGGCCGTGAGTGAAAAAAAAAATTAAGTGTAAAAAAATATATTTAGGTCGAAAGGAGCTATTTGATGTTATTAAAGTCAGCTTAACAAAAAAATTTTGAAATCTCCTAACTCGATTCATTGCCTAACTCATATATTTAAATTAAACTATATAAAAATTATCCCAACATAACCCAATCAGCTTTGCGGGTCCAAAAACAAGCCAAACGACATGTAAAAAAGCGTGGTTTGACTTCAAACAAATTCAAGATGAATTCTTCTTCTTCTTCTTTTATTATTGAGACGACGATACATTGGATCAACCCGAGTTTGCTACTTAACTTGTCAAACTCACGACCAAGGTCATGGACTCTATGAGGTTTGATAACTTTATTTTTTAAAAAAATATTTTTTTACTTTATTACACGATAAAAAAAAACACTCATAAAATTGAACACAAACCAAATGTCAAGATGTTATTGAGATTACGATAACCTCATAGAAAGTAAATTGAAACAAAATTTGAAGACCAATTCAAAATCAACTAAATATTGAAGGATAAAATTGAAAAAAAAAACTCATTACAAGTCCAATGTTGAAGGGTGGGATTAGAAAAAAAAATCAAAGAAAAAAGGACGACAATGAAAGAAAAGGTGAGGGGAAAATGAAAAGGAGAAAGAAGAAGAAGAAGAAGAGGGGGGGTCTACTTCATTGCTCATATAAAAAGTTAAGTAGGCGAGTTATTTTAGTGTATAGTACTCGTTTACAGGTTCATGCTATATTGTGGTTCAAATAAAAAAAATAAACGTAAAAAATATCCAAGTCACATAGAACTATTTGACATTGTTATTAAACCCGACCTAGTAGGTCAACCTTGAAACTTCCTAACCCAACTCCTTGCTTAGCCGGGGTTTGAAATTAAACTATGTGGGAGTTGCTATGATGTAACTTTGTTTACTTAGCATGTCTAAAGGCAACTTAGTTGACATGTAAAAAATATGGTTTAGATTTATAAAATAAATAAATCAAGATAATATTTTTTTAATATTGACTTGGTAACATATTTGATTGACCTGGACTTTGCTGCTTAACCTGTCAAACTCGTGATCCAGGTCATAAATTCCACCGAGTTTGATAATTTTTTTTAAACTATATTTTACTTAATTATACAATAAAAAAATAGATCACAAAATCAAGCGCAAACCAAATATCAAGACACTTGTTTGAGACTATGATAACCTCATATAAAGTAGTTTAAAACAAATTATAAAGAGAAATTCAAAATTAACCAACAATTAAAGGATGAAATTAAAAAAAAAACTCAATACAAACTCAATGTTGAAAGATGAAATTAGAAAAAAAAAAGTTCAAAGAAAAAAAACAAAAATGAAAGAAAAAAGAAGGCGACCAGTTGTGAAGTAGGTAAGTTAAAACCTAAACTTTTTTTTAGTATATACTACACTATATTGTGGGTCAAATCAAAAGAAATTAAACTTAAAAATTGTCTAGGTAACATATAACTATTTAGTATTGTTATTAAACTCGCCCCAACTGGTCCACCTTAAAACCTCTCAACCGCCTTCTTGCTTATCCCAACTTTAAAATTAAATCATGTGGGAGTTGCTCCGATGTGATCCAATTAACTCAGTGTGTCTAAAGATAACCCAATTGATTAGTAAAAAAGTGTGGTTTGGATTTAAAAAATTCAAGATGATCTTTTTTTTAATATTAAGACGATAATATATTTGATCGACCCAAACTTCATTGCTTAACTTTCCAAACTCGCAACCCGGGTCACAGACTCCACTTAATTTTATTTAAAACAATTTTTTACTTAAATATAAGATAACAAAAATAGATGCTCATAAAATCGAGTACAAACCAAATATCAGAAAATTTATTTAAGAATATGATAATTTCATAAAAAGCAAATCAAAACAAATTATGAAGACCGATTAAAAATTAACCAAATATTAAAGGATAAGATTGAAATAAAATACAAAAATTCAATACAAACCTAATATCAAAGGATAAAAATAGAAAAAAAATTCAAAGGAAAAGAGGATGAAAAAAATAAAAAAAGGGGGGACTAGCTTCACTATTCATCTAAAAAGTGAAACAACTCAATTATTTTAGTGTACAATATAATAATAATTGATCAACTTTAGTGTCAAATGGCTTATATTGCCACTCAACCCAATTCACAAGGAATTAATTCAGTTTGAACACCACCAAGTAAACATTTGCAATTTGTTTTTCCTTTTCTTTTTTTTTTTAAAAAAACAAACCTTGACGAGGATTGTTGTATAGTATTAACTAGTCTTAGTGCCTACATTTCGCCACAAGGTTGATTTTTTGTTTTGTAAAAAATAATGTTTAGATGCCGAAATGGGTTGCTAACCACGGTAATCAAGACTAAGCCAATCCTAGATATCCTGTCAAAATTACGGCTTAGATTATGAGATTAGAATAACTCAATAAAAAATAAAGATAATTATAAAGAAATTTTTAATTTAAAAAAACATGTTAACTTTTCAAACACGTGACCGAGGTCATTAAACCTGAAGCACTTAATCTGGACAAATCATGAAGTTCAATTCCTAATCAATCAAATATTAAAGGATGAAATTGAGAAACAAAATTTAATTATACAAAAGGATTAAAAAAAATAGCAATTAAAAGAATGAGAATCAAAATACAAAATAAATTTTATATTTGATTGAAAGGTGAAATTGAAAAGAAATATTAATTTAGTAAAAGGACCAAAAAACGAGAGAAAAGAATGAGGGTTAAAATAACATAAACAAATATTTTGATTGAAGGGATAAATTGAAAAGAATAATAACTTTTACGAAAGAGCCAAGAAAAAATATTAGAAATCAAAACAATAAAGACCAAATTGAAAAACTTAATACCACCAATTTGAATTAAATGATGAAATTAATAATTAATAATTTTTTTTATAAAAGGGCCAAGACAAAAAGTTAGAAATCCAAAGAATGAGGACCAAATCGAAGAATATAATATTTGTTAAATTGAAATTGAAGGATGAAATTGAAAAAAAATAATAAAACTTCTACAAAAAGAGCCAAGATCAAGAAATAAAAATTAAAAGCATAAGGACTGAAGTTGAAATATCAATAACTAAATGGGTCAAACTATAATTTTTAGGGGAGTAGAGAGAAAAAAAGAAGAAAAAAAAAGAAAAGCACACCAACAACAAACCGAACCACTATCGGATACACATGTCATACAAATAGAAAGAGAACACAACACGACTTCCAATGACATAGCGAACAAGCATTTTTGGATGTCATTATGCACCACATGCAACACACGAAGGGTGCAAGAACTTCCCATGCACCATCAGGTGCGCCACACAAACACATCATTTTTTGTTTTTTGTTTTCCTATTTAGCTAAATACCAAAGTGTCCCTGAGCTGTTTTTATAATTACAAAACAAAAATCATTGTGAAAAGACCAAGAAGCCCCTTGACTCCGAGTTTTATTTTTTTTTATTTTAAGGGTATTTTTAGTTTTTATATTTTGTCTAATACCAAATTATCTCCTAATTTAAATTATAATAACAAAAAAAGCATTATTATAATACAAAAATACTCCTTGATGCCAGGTTTAGTTTTTTTGCTTTCAATTGGGGCGTTGGTAGTTTTACTGTGCAATCAAATTATGAAAACCCTTTTTTGTCCCTACTCTAATTGGTAGTAACAAGTGAACCATGTAAAAAGACTTCAATATCCTTGAAAACTTGTGTTAAGTTTTTTAGGTTAAGAGAAAAAACATCATTACACTGTTTCAGTGAACAGTGATAATACGTCTAGACCTATAGTACTTGCGCTAAGGGTTTCATAATAAGAAGTAAACCTAGGGATTTAATGCTATTTGTGTGAGACTTTTAATAGTGATTAATTTAAGATCATAATGTTTAATCTTTTCAGGTTTATCATAGTCATGTCAAGAATAATTAGGCTTATGTTATTTAATAATTTTGCTGTACGGTTGTTGTATATAACTTTGTATGAAGACCATGTAATGAATTTTACAAATAATATCTTTTGTTGTGTAATCCATAATAGAGTTTTATAAATGATGGAACTAAGAATGAACGTAAGGTTTAATTACATGCATGTGTATGTTTTAACTGTTAGTATGTATTGGACCATTTAATTGCAAAAAATGTGTAATTTCTAAATCAACTGTTCTCACTTCTTGTATCTCAAATTATTCATCTTTTTGAGAATCATTGCAAACTATTCTTGAGTGGGAATATTTTTGAAATAAGATCTAGGATGGTTAGAACATAATTGAAAGATTGATTTTGGTGAAATAATTGAAGTTGTCGATAACTTGATATGATCCATGTATAAAGAAAACTCTATCAGGATTTCGTTAGAGTATTATAGGAAAAAAAAACTACTCTGATTCTTAATAAATCGAATATTTCATAATTCTTAATATGATATGTGGAGTTGACGTCTTAGAGTTACCTTGGAAAACTAGGGGTTTACAAGATCAATTCTTTCTCAATTTTTCTTAAAACCCGAACTGGTCTAAGCCATAGATCGACCTGTTAGGCTAGTCCGAATTTTATAATGAGAGTTATTATGATATTATTAATCTCAACACTCAATATTAATTAAAGTAAAAAAAAACAATATCTAATTATTTTTAAAAAATATATAAGTTTGACAATAATATATATTAAGGGTAAAATAAACTTTTTTCATATTTTATTTTATCTTGTCCACCATCATCAAATAGGATATAGAGACAATCATTATTATATCTTTTACACTTTTACCAAACACAATTTTATCTCTATTTTCTTTTCTATCTTGTCTCTATTATCTTTGTTGTTTATGTCCCGAAACAGTAATCAAATGCTATCCTAAAAATCATAAGCCAAGATGATCAAGATTTTGAGAATCTCTTGGTGGGTTTAAAAAGGAAAATGAGCTAATGACCAAGTAGATACATGCCGGAAGTTTTTCTTGTTTAGCTTGGAAAATAAAGGGAGTTTTATAGCATTAGGCTACTTGTTTCCTTGCATAAGATGGATTGAGGATTAATATCTTAATGAATGATTTCCTTATTAAGGCTAATTCTAGGTCGGTTATCTTTTCTATTTTATTGGACAAGAATTAGAGTTGAAGAGTAGTATTTTCTATAATTCTTTGGCCTTTCTTGATAATACATAATTTTAATAGAAGTTTCTTTCAAGCGATTTATCTTTCTTGCAATTTAGCCTTCTTGTAATTTATTTTATGAGTTATTTACATGTTTATACTTTATCTTTTATACAATTTACTTTTTTAAGTTTATTATTTTATTTACAATTCATGCCTTTATTTATCCTAACCATTTTATTTACTTGTTTATCTTTATATACTCTTAATTTATTTATTGTTCTTATTTTCAAAGTAATTTAATGTTTTCTCTTAGTCTAGATATTAGTATGTTTGATGTGAATTTATTAGCTTTTTCATAATAGATCTTCTTGATTTATTATTATATGAACTAACAAATTGGTTCTTGCCAACAAGTCAATTTTACTTTATTTAATGAAATATTGTGATACATGGTCGATATAGAGCTCAAGAACGATTATTTGGTATTATAATAATTGTTAATTCATGCTTATTTGAACTGATTTGGTTCTAGATTTCTATAGAAATAACATCTTGTTTTTGGTTATGATATAATTTTTACTTATTCGCATATTAAGTCCTAAATATTTCCTTCTGATCTTTAAAGGAAGGAAGAAATTTAATCGGCAACAATATGTAACCTAACTTCATCATCTTACAAAGCATTACTAAAACAAAAGGAATTAATTAAATTGCTGATTAAAGCGGGGTATATTCTATTTTTATTCGTCAAGAATTAAATTTCAAGATTGAGTATTAATGTTCTTATGAATGTCCCGAGTGGATAATTATACCAAATAAGAGGATTCAGTATTGGTATAGAAGTAGCTCGAAAAACCCCTTAATTGAAAATACGGGGAAAAAAAACATTGCTAAATAAACAATATTAGTAAATGCTAATAATTAATGGCACAAAATCTTTTAGAGCCACACTCACATGATACTTAGATTGATACTTAGATTGTTGGCCCGCACTACAATGCAGGTTGAATTAGTTATTTTTTAACATAAAAAGAAATATCCAAGCATAATTAGTATTTTTTTGTAGAAAAAATTTTAAACCGTGTGGGAGTTAAGCTGATTGACTCAACGAGTCCATATATAATTTCAACGATTGGTAAAAATATAGTTTGATTAAAAAAATTCAAGATGATATTTTTTTTAAAAAAAAATATTGAAACGACGATATATTGGATCGACCCGGATTAACCTTTTAAATTTCCAACCCGAGTCATGAGACCATGATAACTCTATATAAATCAAATCGAAATAAATTATGAAGTTCAATTCCCAATTAACATAATGTTGAAGAATGAAACTGAAAAAAAATTCAAAATAAAAAAAATGACTCAAGTCAACCCGAGTTAACCCAACTTGGGTCATGAAACTAGATTAACCCGCTAAACCCATGACATGGATCATTAGATTGAAATAATCATATAGAAAACAAACTATAATAAATCATGAATCATAATCTCTAATAAACTAAATATTGAATGATGAAATTAGAAGAGAAAACATAAATTTTTTAAAAAAATATTGCAATGAATATTGTTTTGTGAGATAATATATAGCAGCACAGCTTTGCAGCTTCTTAAATAATGAAAAAATGATTTTTAAACAAATATTTTATCCTAAAATTTCATATAAACTATGCATTAAATTGTAAGTGGGACATTATGAATGATATTTGATTGATATTCTATAAGGAATTAACTATTGCTTATTTTTATATAAAAACTTTATATGATTTGTTTGTTTATAATATTATGATGTGTTTTTATGTACTATATATACATTTGTCACAAATCCAAATTTGAAAAATAATGATTTTATTTTTTTTGTTATGAAGAATTAAAGAAGGGTTTTGAACCTGAAAGCTAAAAAGAATATATTTCAGTTGAGCTAAATAAACAATTTGGTTTGGAGTGGCATGTAAATAAATTCTTTCAAAAAAGAAGAAACATATCGATGCATTTTTGCATTATTTTATTTTAAATGCAAAGAAAAAAATACACTTAAAGAAAGAAAGAAACAATCATAGATAGAAAACACATACACGTATATATATACAGACACACACAATGTTAGTGATAAACGTGAGCACATGCAAAGCAACAACAACAACAACACAATTTCAACCAACTCATTTAACACCCTCAGCTTCTCTTCTTTCCAATAATATTACTTATTCATCAGTTTATTATTGAATGGCAGCAGCATCTCAGTCTCTCTGCAACTATTTTAATCCCGTCGCTTTCCTCATTCACTTCACTAGTAAGAGTACTGATGATCAATTAAGATTTTATTAGTATATTTTTGCCAAAAAAAAATATTAGATCAAAAGCAATTATGGGTATAAGCAGGGGCGGAGCCAGGAATTTTTCTTATCCTGAGCTATGATATAAATACACATAAATTATTTTTTAAGATCAATCATTCACTCGAATATATAAATTTGTCAAGTTAACAATAAAGTTTTAATTCAAATACATAACATAATATA
>Ga0307507_10004454_pt1 | contig 24834 bp, 14 predicted proteins | sample 7_EM_MG_FD_207223 | JGI IMG/M metagenome (GOLD analysis project Ga0307507, IMG submission 207223) | Populus trichocarpa ectomycorrhiza microbial communities from riparian zone in the Pacific Northwest, United States - 7_EM | ecosystem: Host-associated > Plants > Roots > Unclassified | place...
CTCCAAGTAATAAGACTATATAAGATTGTATAAGATTATATTAGATAATATATACTAGTTAAATATATAATTGCATGTCAAGAAATATACAGTTACCTTTTAAAGTTGCTAAGTAGGTTAACTGCGTATCAAGGAATATATAGTTAGCTTTTAAAGTTGTTAAGTAGGTCAACTGCGTGTTATTTAACTTTTAAATATATTAAGTTGGTCAATTGCGTGTTGAGTTAGTTAAATTGCATATTAAGTTAGTTAATTGCGTGTTAAGTTAGTTAAATTGCGTGTTAAGTTAGTTAATTGCGTGTTAAGTTGGTTAAATTACGTGTTAAGTTGGTTAATTGCGTGTCAAGTTGGTTAATTGCGTGTCAAGTTAGTCAAATTGCATGTTAATTACGCGAAACGCGAAAACTAAAGTCTACTTAAATCTTATCCTGCGAATATTTTCCCGATGTAGTAGGAACTACGGTGGGTCCTATTATTAGGCTAGGTATATAGGTAAGAATAAATTAACAACGTAATAATAACTGGTGGAGTAGTGGCCTAATAGATTAACTTTAATTATATTCTAAGATTTACTACAAGGAGAGAACTATCTATGGTAGGGACTAAGGTCCTTTAAATATATAACCATACTCCTAAGAAATCCTCTCTTGTATATAAGGTACGTGTTATACGTGTTATATATAGACATATACTGCGTATACTCTATATACTGCGTATAATATTATATAACTCGCTTACTATTCCTCGTTATATAGTTCTACCGGCTCTATTCTAGACTGTGCCTATATTAACCAACTAGCTTCCTGCAACTCTTCCCTAAGTAGTTATAATATTATACTTAAAGCGTCTATAATACTATCTCCCTCCTCTTTATCTTCGTTCTTAAAGATTCCTAATATCTTTAAGTTATCCACTAGAGGTATAATGTCTGTTTAATTAGTCTAGTTAATATCCTTGCTTATTATACCTAAAGCTTCTTCTTCTTTGTAAGCGCAATATTATGCTCATACTGTGGCTGCCATACTGTTGCTTAGTGAGATAATATTATCTCCGTATTTTTATTGTGTAAAAGCGGGGTTAGTGTGTATTATAATAGTAAGTCCCTTATCTTAACAACCCTTATTTTACTTAGAGTGCACTAAAGCAAACATTTAATTGTTCTGCGATGTTTACTCTGTTTTTAATGCTAAGTATATATGTTTTATAACTCTTAACAGTCTTCTAGTTCCCTAAGTAACTTATTATAGGGTCTTATGTTTAATCTACTACTATAAAGCTTAAGTCCAAGTTGGCCACTATATGCACTAAACTCTACCGTTCTGCTAAAGAGACCGCTTGGGCCCTTAAGGCTTAACGTTGCTCCTTTAAGTCTTAGTAGGTTGCGTTTGCTCGGTTAACCCGTCTTAAAAAGGTTTGTAAGAAGGTTTGTTCTAAAGAGTAGAAACTAGTTTAGTAGGGTCTTAATAAGCTAGGTAATAAAAGGACTGGCTCTTCTCCTATAAGGAAAATAACTTTAAGTAGCTTGGCAATTACTCCTCTTAGGTCCCCTTTAGGTAACTTGTTTTTTAGCAATTTTTCTTTATTAATATTACCTAACCTACTCTTTTTTAATACTCCTATACCTTTCCCATAGTATTCTCTAGGTTGCTTAGTGGTTTCTAGGTAGTCTTATTATAGCCTATCTACTTTACTTTATACTATATTTCGTCCTCTACGTCCTTATAACTAATAATCTTTAAAACTTGCCATTTGTCTTTCTCTTGTCCTCTATATATATCTGCCTTATAGACTAGTGGCTTAATATTCCCATATGCTAGCTCTAGTATTGTGATATATTATATAGGGTAGATCTTTATTTTGGCTAGTAGGTTTAACTTATACGTAACTAATAAAATCCTTTACTTAATTTTAAAAGGTCCTAGTCTAACGTAGTCTAACTTCTTGCTTAGTTATTAACTCTTAAAATTTTTGTATAGTAGCTACACTTTATCTCCCTTCTTAAGATCTGGTCCCTCAGATCTCTTAGCGTTGTAGTACCTTTTTATTTGTTTTTATATTAGTTTAGCTGTTTCTATAAGGTCTATATAAAGATTTATTAACGTCTCTATTCTTTACTTAGCTATGCTACTTATCTTCTTTACTTAATATAGCAATAATAATATTTTTAGTTTGTATCCGTAATTTGCCTTAAATAGTAATATCCCCATTCCTTTTTATAGTGTTGTATTATATATAAACTGTATAACTAGTAATAACAATACCTAATTATTCTATGCGTAATTAATATAATGCCTTAGATACTGTTCTAGTGTCTAGTTTAGTCTTTCTGTTTATCTATCTATCTGCGGATAATACGCTATAGATATTACTGCGCAAACCCCCTATTTTGCCAGAAATACTTCCTAAAATACTGCTATAAATCTTAGATCTCTGTCTAATATAATCTTATTTAGTGCTCTATATCTTACAAATACTTTCTTTATATAGATTCTAGCGACATCTTCTACTAATATCTCTTTAGTGCATGCTATAAAGTATGCCTACTTTATTAGCTTATCTATTATTACTAAAATTGCGTTATAATCTTGTCCCATAATAGGATCTCTTAACTTTAGTAACTTAATAATAAAGTCCTATAATATAACTTCCTATAGTCTTCCTGGTATCTTAATAGGTTATAGCCCTCTATACAGCTTATACCTTGTTGGTTTGTTTCTTTAGTAATTTAGATATTTCTTTATAACTTATCTTACTAGTCCCTAGATTTTTTAAATAATATACTTCTTTTAAAGTCTTAACACTAAGCCTATAGCTCTGTTGTGTCCTTATATTATTCCCTTATAGAATTCCTTAATAAATTCTTCTGTAATAGACTTAGGCATATATATTGCTTCTCTGTTTTTATATTACTCTAAGTCTAGATCCTTTACCTATGCTTTTTAGATCTTCTGTGTCTAATTACTCTTTAGTAACTTATAGATCTAACTTTCCTTAGTTACTGTAATCTTTGGATAATTATACCTAATTAATCCGTTTTAATCCCTTTGCGATAAAGCTCCTAATAGCTTTTTATTACTTTATAGTTCCGCCCTTTTACTTAGAGCGTCTGCTCGTGCATTATCTATACCCTTAGTATACTAAATTTCGAAATGGTATTCTATAAGCATTTCCGCCCATCTAACCTGTCTTTAGTTAAGTTCCTTTGTTATTAGGAATCCTATAAGGTTCTTATAGTCTATCTTAACTATAAATGGTTTCTTTATGCCTTATAAGAATGCTCTCTATTCCCTAAATACTATAACTATACCTAATAACTCCTTGTTGTAGATATTATAGTTTAACTCTAGTGGTGTTATCTTTTAACTATAGTATGCCACTAGGTACCATCCATCTTAATATTTCTGTATAAAGTATGCCCCTAGTATAAAGTCTAATATATCTGTTTCTATAACCGTCTTTAGACCTAGTTAATAGATCTTAAGAACTGGCTTCTAGGTAAATAACCCTTTAACTTTTTTAAATAGTTCTTGTTGTTCTTTTCCCTATGCCTATAATTCTTCTTTCTTTGTTAACTATGTAAGTGGCTTAATGTTTTTTAACTATTACGCTATAAACCTTCTATAATAATTGCAAAACCCTAGGAACAATTTTAACTGCGTAATGTTCTCTAGTTCCTACTAATTTACTATAGCCTTAATCTTTTTTAGATCTATACTAAGTTAGCCTAGTTTAATAATAAATCTAACAAAATTGGTTTTCCTAGTAAAGAACTTGCATTTCTTAATTACTACTAGCATCTATTCTTTTTATAGTCTCTTTAAGACCTATTTAATGTATTCTCTATACTCCTCCTTACTCTCTAAGTAGATAATAATGTTGTTAAGGTATATTATAATAAACTTATCTAGGTATTCTTCTAATACACTATTAATTCGCTTCTAAAACGTTACTAGTATGTTTATAAGTCTAAACTATATAACTAATAGCTTATATAGTCCTTTCTTTAACCTAAAGGCTGCCTTCTATTTGTTGCCTTTCTTAATCCTAATCTAATGGTATGCCTACCTCAGATCTATCTTTATAAAGATCTTTATATTACCTATCCTATCTTAAATCTTGCTAATTAAGGGTAAAAAATACCTATCCTTTCTAGTAATGCTATTTAACTGTCTATAGTCTATATACATCCTAAGTTTTCCGTTTTTCTTTGGGATAAACAGTACTAGATATCCTACTAATAACTATAATAGTCTAATATATCCCTTGCGTAAGTTTTCCTAGATAAACTCCTTAAGCGCTACTAACTCTATTTTAGTAAGCTTATAGATTAGAAAGAACTTTAGACTTATTCCCTTTTTTAATTCTATTTTGTGGTCCTATACTGCATGCTTTAACAGCTTTTTACTTTCTAGTGACTATAACTTTTTACCATACTTGTAGTATCTCTTTGGTATATAACTTAAGCCTTACTTAGTCTCTTTATATGTCGCTCTAACTTGGTACTATACCAACTTAGTTTACTGTCGCACTTTACACTATTAAGTATTCTTAATATTAACCTAACCTATAACCTAATTAATCTTTAGATTATACTTTTATAACTAAGGCATTCCTAGTATTGCCTCGTCCTATCCCAACAGTAGGATATTAAAAGACATTTTAACTGGTCTTTCTTTAATAGTTAACTAAATAGGTCCTGTTTTAAGATTAATAATGCCTCCTTTATAGGCTATCTACTCTCCTAAAATTGTTATAAGTGGATATAGGTATTCCTTTTATCTGTATGGTAACTCTATTCTTTCTATTACCTTTAGTAATATGTGGTTCCTAGTTGCTCTACTATCTACTAATACTTTAAACTGCTGATCTTGCTATTTAGCTTATAAATTTAGGTGTTAACCTTAAATTCCTTTAAGGGTCTAAGGCTCTAATACTAGTTCCCTCTAGTTTTATACGCCTCCCCTTTTTCTAACTGTTGGCTGCTAGATCTTACCTATACTTAGTCTAACTTAGGCTAATACTTAGTTTGTTTCTTTTTCTCTATATACTATAGACATGTGTTCTTTAGGCACTCCCACCACTATTATCCATCTAGGTATTCTTCCATAAGGAATCTTTCTGGTTAAAATATTAAGTCTCCTTAACCTTGTACTTCTACTGGGTGCTATCTATATATATACTTAGTATTCCTAAACCTTTTTTCCTCTGGTGCCTAATATATCCTTACTAGGTACTTCCAGTTCTTATCTTTTAGTGCCCTATATATATTGCATATATTATCCATATAAGCTATCCATAATAGTATATAATGCGCTATATATTTTGGGTTAACTCTTAGTTTGTCTTTATCCTTAAGTTTAAACCTATACCTAGTTAACCTAACCACTGGTATCTCTACTATAGGTACTAAGATTTATCGCTTACTTTTTTAGTCCCTAGATCCTTCTTCTAGGTTCCTTAACGTTATAATTAATACTCCTTTAATGTAACTTATGTGTTTCTCCATAATAGGTTAGTTTTGGATAACTTTTTCGTCTAGCTATATATAAAAATATTTTGCCCTAGGTATCCCTATACTTGGCCTATTAGTAACTCTTTATATAGGTGCTCTATCCCTTATATAATCTAGTATAGCTAACCTCTTGTCTAGCTTTTGCTCCTGCTATATAATAATTCTTGTTCTAAACTTATCCATAGTTTCTTATTTTCTACGTCTTGCAGCTAGATCCTTGTAGTCGTTTTGCTTTTTAATCCTAGTATTAACTGTTTAATCTTTAGGCTGAATACTATATTTACTTAGGATTACTAACGTTCTTATTTATTCTCCGAACTTATAGTTCTTAAACTTACATTCTATACTTATTTGTTTATTATTAAACTAAGTTACTGCCCTTTCCTATTAGTTTTCGTCCGTTATGGGTCCTTAGGTGTGTCTTATCTTGTCTTAAAAATCTTAAGCTTTTTATATCTCCTCTTAAGAATCTTAAGCCTATAGCCTTTTGCCTTTATTAAGTAATAAGCTAGCACTAGTAGTTATCTACTTACTTAGTTTCTTTTAAACATTGCTCCTATTGTCTTGTAAAGCAATGGAAATTGTATCTAATAGTGTTATAATATCCGTTACTGAACCCTGTTTTGTAACGGTCTTAGTTTCTACTTCTATTTTAACTTCTTTAAGGTCTATATGCTTCTAGTAAGCTGCCTTTATTACCTTATTATTAGTAAATGCTTCGCCTATATTAAACTTATTGTCTTTAGTGTCCGATCTATAAGCTGGTTTATTAGTTTCTTTAAACTTAGATAACAATGGCTCCTATAGCCAATAGCTTGCGCTATACTTAGCGTCCTTATAAATTTAGCATGCGTTATTATAACAATACGCAAAACTGTTAATTAAACACTCTTTTATTCCTTATAGTGCACCGTTGTCCCTCTATACGTATATGCTGTCTGCTGGCCTAGTTTCCTTTACTGCATAGTTGCTTTAACCACCTCTATAGTCTTTAGTAAAATAACCTTGTTTTCCGCAATTTATATAAGCCCTATCTTTAAACCACTTTTCTTACTATGGAGTCTACCTAAATGTCTTCTGCTGCTAAGATCCCTGGTTTAGCCTCTACTCCTAGGTCCTTTAATTACTTAATCTTTAACCTCTAGGTTTCCATAGTTTCTTTTCCTACCTTTAGGTTTCTTTAGTACCGCTTAGGTCTATTAGCTCTACGCTATTCTATAGTTTTTAACTCTATGTCTATTGTTGCGTACTCTGCGCCTTATATAACTATGGAACTCTGTTTTGCCCTCTTTTAGCTTATTCTCTTTAATAAATCCTATTATTAATCTTTATTAACTAATTTATTAACTTTCTTAGAGTATCCGCATCTTCTATTAGGATGATTGCGTCTTAGACCTTAGCCTTAAGTCCTTATTTATACTGTGCTATAAGCGCCCTATTATTCCACTTAACCTACGTGGCTAGTGTTTAAAACTGTGTTATATACTTAATTACTAAAGTGCGTTATACTAAGTTCTGAAGCTTTTGTTCCGCTGTAGTTATAGCCTCCAGGTCTTTAAATATCTGCGTTAGTTGTTCCGTAAACCTATTTTAACTGGTAAATATATACCGCACGTCCTGGTTAGTAGTTGTTATGCCATTAGCCTATATTTCTATGAGATACGGCTTAAACCACTTAAGTGCCCTCCCTATTAGGAACAATCCTATATAGGCTACTTAATCTAACAATGTTACTAACTTCGCTTCTTCCTATACTACCTTAAAGTGCATCTGCGTAAGAAACCCCTTAAGCTTTAACTTCTCCCCTAAGAATTGCTTAATTAAAGGTAGTTTGATTTTCGCTACTCTAATTCCGTTAATGCGTTCTTTAAGTATCCTATTATTATCTTATAAGTGATTAACTATTTCCTGTAACTAACCTTGCGTAATTACTTAAGAATCCCTATTATCTATACTGGTATCACCTAGCCCTAAGGTTGTGGCTGCCGTTGATATTGTTATAACTAGTGCTTTAGGTGGTATGTTGTTTAATCTTGTTCAATACTATAACCTTAGTAGTGAATGTGTAACGGAACCTTGTAGTAGGAACTACGGTAGGTCCTATTATTAGGCTGGGTATATAGGTAAGAACAAATTAACAACATAATAATAACTAGTGGAGTAGTAGCCTAACAGATTAACTCTAATTGTATTCTAAGATTTACTATAAGGAGAGAACTATCTATGGTAGGGACTGAGGTCCTTTAAATACATAACCATACTCCTAAGAAATCCTCTCTTGTATGTAAGGTATGTGTTATATGTGTTATACGTAGACGTATACTGCGTATACTCTATACACCGCGTATAATATTATGTAACTCGCTTACTATTCCTTATTATATGGTTCCACTGGCTCTATCCTAGACCGTGCCTGTATTAACTAACTAGCTTCCTGCGACTCTTCCCTAAGTAGTTGTAACATTGTACTTAAAGCGTCCGTAACATAAAAGGAATTGATATATTATATATTAATCTGGGTTGGCTAGTTAGTAAAAGAAGCTGCACTATCCCTTGTACTTTATTCCGTAATAGATATCAAGTTTTAACCTCTGCTTTGGCTAACTCTAGAGCAAATGCCTTTGCCTTAATAGATATATAGTGTGCTATAAAGCTAGCTAACTTTTTAAATATACCCCTTAAAGAACTGCCCAAACTAATTCCTATTCGCGGGTATAACGGACGGATAGGACCACCTATTATAACTATCTTACGGATTCACCTCCGTGTAGACGGACGAAGGTAGTATAATATCCCCTTTCTTATTACAGACCTAGAAAGCTACAATATAATTTTAGAAAGAAAATGGCTAGCCTATCTAGGCTTACAGCTTGATGTATGGAGTAGACGGCTTGTCTAGCCCAAAACCCTACCCCTAACACCTTCTTTTATAAAGGAAATTAGCATTACAATAGAAAATCTTATACGGCTATAGATAGACACCGTCCACTAGGCCAATGCTATGCGTAGGGACTAGGCCTTTAAGAAAGATATACAGCTTAATCTACAATGGGTCCATATACTACGCCGCCCCCAGACTATTAATATCGCACTACCAGTACTAGAAACCCAGGAAGTTAGTAATAAGCCAGCTAGCTTAGGCCCTATACAGCTATAAAGAGCAGTAAGAAATATTAGACGCTGTACTAAACGTATAGACCGGAAGGATAACTTATGGAAGATAAAACAGGAGCTAAGGAGGGTTATAACCCCTCCACCATAAAATACGGTCTATGGAACGTCCGTAAAGAAACCTATAAACCTCCCACTGGTTAATATCTGCTGCATTAGCGCTATAGGGTTCTACCAGAACTTAAAACAGCTTAACACTGTTACCTTTATAACTAGCTTATACAAAATTGACTAGATAATTAAAGACAAGGAAGCCCTAGCCCGTAACCAGCTTAGTAGAGAAAGTAAGCTTATAGATAAGGAGCTAGTAGAACAGAAACTACTCCGCCAATACCAGGAATTTAAGGACGTATTCTTTAAGGCAGTATCTAATATACTCCTACCTCACCGACCGTACGACTATAAGATTGAGATTAAGCCAGACAAAGAAAATACCCTTAGCTATAGCCCCCTCTGCCAGCAATCTACTAACGAACTATAGGCTACTAAGTAGTACCTTATTAACAACCTTAATAAGGGCTTTATTGAGCCTAGCCAAGTCCCCTTTGCCGCACCTATTCTCTTTGTAAAAAAGCCTAACGGCGGACTCCGTTTCTGTATTAACTACTGTAAACTAAACTATATAACCCGCAAAGACCGATATCCGCTGCCCTTGCTTAAGGAAACGCTAGCCCGTATAAATAAGGCTAAGATTTTTACAAAGCTTAATATCCGCTAGGCCTTTTACTAAATTAGGATAAACCTAGGATCTAAGGATTTTACCATATTTTGGACCCGCTATAGATCGCATAAATATAAAGTACTACCTTTTGGATTAACTAACGGACTAGCTATATACCAGCGGTATATAAATAACGTACTCTTTAACTACCTTAATAACTTCTGCACAGTATACCTAGACGATATTATAATCTACTCTAAGAATAAACTGGAATACCAGGAACATATCTATAAAGTCCTATAACGGCTCCGCAAGGCTAGTCTCCAGGCCGATATTAAGAAGTTAGAATTTAGTGTTAAGCATATAAAGTACCTAGGGTTTATTATTAGTATAGATGGAATTAAGGCCAACCTAGAGAAAACAGCTGTAATTAACTAGTAGACACCCCCACGGACTATAAAGGGGGTATAATTATTTTTAGGTTTCTATAACTTCTACTGACGCTTTATTAAGAACTATAGTAGGATTACCCAGCCCCTTAACCATCTTACTAGAAAAGACCAGCCCTTCCACTTTAACGCCATATATAGGTAGGCCTTTAATAAGCTTAAAAAACGGCTAGTATCGGCTCCCCTACTTGCCCACTTTAACCTAGAATGGCCCTTAAAGCTAGAAACTGATGCCTTAAACGGCGTAATAGCTAGTGTCTTTTCCCAAAAGCAACTGGACGGAGAATGGCACCCTATTATATACTATTTAAAGACCATAATAGATGCTAAGCTGAACTACTACATCCATGATAAAGAAATGCTGGCTATTATCTCTAGCTTTTAGCACTGGTGTGTATAGCTAGAAGGGATCCCTAAGCCTATTAAGGTGGTTTTAGATTACAAGGCCTTAGAATACTTTATAACAACAAAGGCCCTTACGGCCCGGCAGGCACGCTAGGTGGATATCCTATCTTAGCTCCACTTCCTAATTATATATAGGCTAGGCGCAACTAACTGTGCAGATGCCCTTATAAGGCGCAAACAAGACCTAGATAACTAGATTGCTGTAAAGATTATATTATAAACCTAGATACTGCTATAACCAGAGCACCTCAACCTCTAAATATAGGCAGAACTAAATACGGACCCCGTAAAGGCCAAGATATGCCCTATTAATACTATAGAACTTAACCTTATTAATAAACTGCTATAGGCAAACCATACGGCCCCTTCTCTACAGGAGTACCGCGAAAAGGTAAAGGATGCTACTAGCCCATGGTCCCTTAAAAACGGACTACTTAAGTACTAGGAACAGCTGGTAGTAGTAAAGAAATAAAATTTACAGACTTAGCTCATCGCCAAAGCATATACTTAGGTCTCTACGGCCTATCCTAGAAAAAATAAAACCTGTAAAATTATTGGCGACCGCTACTACTAGCCTAGAATAGTTATGGATATTAACCGCTATATACAGAACTGCAATGACTGCCATAGGTCTATAATTCTATAAGATAAGACCCTAGGGCTATTAAAGCTACTTCTAATACCAGAACGCCCCTAGCAGTATATCTCTATAGACTTCCACAAGTTACCTACGGACCGCGACGGATATAATATGGTTATAATTCTAGTTAACCACTTTAGTAAGCGCCCGTTCTTAATCCCCTATTATAAGAATATTAATGCTAAAGAGGCGGCCTAACTATATATCTACTATGTCTACCAAATTTATGGACTACTAGATACTATTGTATCCAACTATAAACCGTAGTTTATATTAGCCTTCTGGAACAAGTTTACCCGAATTCTAGGTATTAGGCTAAAGCTCTCCATAGCATACCACCCCTAGATAGATGGTTAGACGGAGATTGTAAATTAATACTTAGACTAGAGACTCCGGCCCTTTATTAATTACTTTTAGGATAACTAGAGCGAACTGCTACCTATAATAGACTACGCCTAGGCAACCCTACCCTATAACTCTATAGGGTTTGCACCTATTCAGCTAGAAATAGGATACTTACCCTATATAAACTTTAACTAGGAGAGACCGGAAGGACTACAAACCATACGCGAAAAACTATCTTATAAGGAAGCACAGCAGTATGCTAAACGCTTAGAAAAGGTATAGATGGTAGCCCGTAAGAACCTAGAGAAGGCCTAGAAATTAATAAAACAGTAGGTAAATAAGCATAGGCGCGAGCCTGACTTTACCATAGGTGATAAGGTCTGGGTTATAACAAAAAACTAGAAGATAGAACGGCCTAGCTATAAGCTAGACTATAAGATAGCAGGACCATATAAGATCCTTAATAAAGAAGGCAACTTATATAAGGTTAAACTCCCAGACTTAATTAAAGTCCACCCTATTTTCTTACCAGATAAGCTACGGAAAGCTATAAATAACCTACTACCTAGACAAAAGAATAAGCCTCCACTACCGATTTAAGTTAATAGTGATGATAAATAGGAAGTTAATAAAATACTAGCCTATAAACTAGTACAAGGAACGCTGAAATACCGTATCTAATAGAAAGGTTACAATCTAGACCTAACCTGGTACCCCACCTAGAACTTTATAGGTTGCCCCTAGAAGCTTAAAGAATTCTATAACCAATACCCTAATAAACTAGGACCCCCGAAGTATCTAGACGAGTAGATAGAGTGCTAGTATAGCAAGGATAATAAGCTACCTATTAAGCATATAGATAAAAACACCTCACGGATATAATACGGACATATAAAGCCTAAGGGCAGGCTTTTTCGGAGGGGGGGGTAATATTACGGCGCTAGTCGAAAACAGTACTAGCAAATTGCCGTCAGATTGCCGCAACTTGCCGTCACGTGATGGCAAGTTGCCATCACGTGACCAGAGGATTGTATATAGCTTCGAGCGGTGCTTCCGTTCTTCCCCTTTCCTTTCTCTAGCTTTAGATCCTCGTTTATAGACAATCCAATCGTACAGGCTTGCGCGACCTTCTTGCCGTGCTCGTGCCTCGATTGACCGAGTCGCTAACAAATTGCTAAAGCCCTTAAAAAAAGGCCTCCAATACTAGAGACTAATAGAATTAAAGAGGCCTTAGCAATTAATCCAGTATTAGAAGATGCAGTTATATAGTTATAGTAGGCGGCTGTTACTTCGGCTTCAAATAATATCCATATATTTTTGGTTGAGGGTGTTTTTCGTTTGAGGGTGTAGGCCCCCACTACGTGGGGGCTGCTGCGCAGCAGTATGTTGAAAACACCCGACGGGGCCCGAGTACTCTGCGCAAAATGTCGAATTGGTATCGATAATCATATCAATCATGCCAACCACCACGAAAAACTAGCAGTGGTACCTGACGCCTAGACCTTTTCCACACTAACGCCAACGAAACCCACAGTTCCTCAGATTCTATACATTGCTTCTCCTTTGGCTTTCTGATGTCCACCCTCATCACCAAATTCTCACTCATCCACGTCCATAGCCTCAACTCCACCAGTACGTAACATTTTCAATTTCCTCTTAGTCTTCGGTGCCTTGGCCTTAACCTCTTCCTCCAACTCCTCGCTCTCAACCTCCTCCTCAACATCCATCTCCAGCTCTTTCCTCCTCTTCTCCACCCTCGCCTTAACCCTCTCAACCTCCATCTCACCAACAACTGCCCTCTCACTTGGCGGCAACAGATGCTGGTTCTCCTCAACGAGTTTCCGATCCGCAGCTCTCTGCCTCTCCTTGTTGCCCTTCATGCGCTGCTTATAGAACGCACGTTCCCTGCGAGCGCGGATCTCAGACACGCGCTGCATGGCCTTGAGCGTCGTGGCAACGAGGTCGCGGTTGTAGCGAACGGGCACGTTGCGGCGGGCAGCGAACGAGAGCGTGGAGTCGACTGTGAGCTCTTTGCCGTGTGCGTGACGGAAGCTGCTCAATATTTTAGCAAAGAGTTTTAACAGCGGAGAAATTTTTTTGGCTTACCTCTTCGTCCAGGCAAGCTTTCTGGGATTTCTCTTCATTTTGAACTATAAGGAGCGATCAGTATCGATATTCGTAGCTATGGAAATTTGGAGTGGTGGGGACGTGCGTTTTTGTGGCATTTGCTCCTGCAGAACCTGAACACGCGGGCATCGTTGCGGACGAAAGTGATACCCTTTGACGGGTATACCGGTTGCGAACAAAAATAGCACGTTTCGACTCTCATCTTGGCCGTTTGTGCTGCTCCGCAGTCTTCGTGATTGCTGTGCTGGTGGGTGTTCAGCCGTCACGAAGTTTTGTCGAGGTGGAATGCCAAGTGCGGAAAGGGTCGGCAGATCGGCGAAAATTGTTCTGAGCCGCGACACCGCCGAGATATCTTTGTCCGAGCAGCAACGGCGGTTCCTATAAACTCAAATCACCTGCTGCATTCATACCACTACCCTTTCTCACGCAACCTCATATATCAATTCAGCATTGAATTGCCTGCCGCTTCAACATGGCAACAGCTGTAGCAATCGGTTTTGGCGTTGCTGCTGCCGCATTCTTCGTACGTATATCTCAGAGTTCCCGCATCATGATTCCGACCAACTAACTTCAGAGATAGGGTCGCGCGGGTCTTGTCGCATTTCGCAAGTATCGTGGTGGTACCGGCGCCTTCGGGCGTGCGTTCTATAAAGGCGGATTTGAGCCTAGGATCAACCGGAGGGAGGCAGCGCTCATTCTGGAACTACCGTAAGAATCACAATTTGAGGCGATTATGTGAATTCAATTTCGATATAGAATGTTAGTACATGTGCTAACAATGTTGCTTTACAGGGAACGCGGCCTTTCGAAGGATCTCATCCGCAAGAAGCACCGCCAGCTCATGCTTCTGAACCATCCCGATCGGGGCGGGAGCCCGTACTTGGCTACCAAGATCAACGAGGCAAAGGAGTTCTTGGAGAGGAACTGAAGCCTTTTATTGCCTCTGCCGTAAGGGTTTGAAGGGCTGGTTGTACTATAGATGTATTGCGGTTCAAATTCAGCGTGGCGTTGTGGGAAATGACATTCCGCATGGCATCGGCGTTTTAAATCGGATTTGGGAATCACCACTCGTGCTAGGAAGGCATATGTAAGATTTCTCAAGGGTTTGGGAAATATGTTGTTACACCAATAAATATACTTTCCAAGACGTATCAATATCGAGGACTATCTTCCTGTTGTTTTACCCTCCATTTGGATAATATATTATCACCAGTCTTCCAGTAACACTTGAAGACATTTCTCTCAAATCAGGGCTACAACAGTGTCCTCAAAAAGGCAACCTTTGTGGCTGAAATTAAAAAAATATCTTGAAGTACGAGTACAGACATCAAAATATCACAATGGAACCTCACCCTAAGGGCATCTAAAAAGTTACTTCTGGTGGATTATCTTGGCGCAAGCTATTAGAGCGGTCAGCTGGCTGTCTAGTTTTAGACCTTTAGGCCCGGATTAAGTCGGGTTAGTACCAGTGATTAAGCAATTCACCAGAGCTCCGCTACAGTGTTTGGTGGCTAAAGCATAAGATTGTATTGCAATCAGCGAAAATTAGTATAGATACAGTTATTATGCTCTTTAAATAGTTTTTGTCCGGCAACCCGGCCAAGACTAAACATGGGCCCTCTGTTCGTTACGAAAACTTCACAGCTGTCACATTTCGTGGTGCATTCTCTAAACTGCGCAGCGGAAATTTAAACTCAGACGTCTAGCTCTCTACGATATACAATTGACTGCATAGAATCCAGGAAATGTTTCCGTAACGCGCTACATCGGCAAAGCAATCTTATTACTCGGAAGACCAGATACTCTCATCTCAAAAAGCTGTTCCTGCCATTCTACATCAAGGAAAACAAGTGAATGACATCTTTACTAAGAATCTGGAAATCGAAGCCAGAAGGCCTTCCACCATGCTGTCACCTCGTGCTAAAGGTGCTAGTATGGAGGTAGTTCCACTCAAGGGCTTTGAGAGATTAACGAAAACCATAAAGGATACCGATAACTATCAACACGCAAATAGACCAAAATAGATATATTTCAGGCGGCCATAGACTGTTGCAGTATATCAGCTTCCATCTATACTCTTCCACTACCCCGGGTTTACTTAGAGGAACTAACTTTGCTACACAACCCTGATACTCTACTTCTAACACGACTACTTTTCGGTCTTCGACAGCTCAATCACGCTTGCCAACACATCCTGCTCGATATCTGTTGACGACTGTCGCATACGGTATCTCGGCTCTTCGAGGAGGCTGCGTTCCACGGCGGCTGCTAAACCCTCATCATCCTCATCCATCTCGGCGATGGCCGCCGAGCCCTCGAGTTCGAAAACGCCTGGTATTTCCATAGGTGCAGGGGCCTTTGGTAGCGGTCGCCCAGCGGCTGCCCGGCGTTTCACCCAATCATTCACGGCGTCAGGGTTGTCTGGAAAGTCTTCGTCGCTGATTCCACTTGACGGAGAGTCGCTCGGGAGCGTTAGGCGGCGAAGAGGGTTCCGCTTCTTGCGAAGAGACTCCCGCCTGAGGGGTACCTGCGAACGCTCTGTATCTGAAGAAGCCGAGGCTTAGAGGTAGTTAGCTATAGTCATGTATAAAAAGTCTGGCACACTGCTCTTAGTGTGCTGGGGTGCTCTAAAGTCACATCATCCTAGCCTTAGCTTCTTGCGCTACGCAACCCCTCTACCCAAGAAGTTCTCCTCTGTTTACCTGAGGTGCTCAACGCACTTAAACCTACAGTAGTGCGTATTAAATTCATTGAGATATTCCCCTTAAGCTTTAATTACAGGCTGTGCATAGGCTTTTGACACTGTATTGTAAATTGACTAATAAAGAGGCCCTGGATGACTTACTGGTTCTTTTTAGCGGCCCCTCATTTGCCAAAGTCCTTGGAAATCCGCTTATGGGATGGGTTATGCCTCGGTTATCCGTCAAATGGAGCTCGATTGAGACGAGCCCCATTTGTTGAGATACAGGGATTACGATCGACCCGATATCAAAATAGCCAAATTTGGTCATCTTCTCGATGATTTCTGGGCTGATGATGATACACTGAGCGGTCTCTTCGTTCATGACCTCTCGGATTTTGAAGTACGGTTGGAAAGAATGTAACTGATGCTTTTGCATGAAATTACCTAGGTAACGAAGGTAATCCGAGCTTCTTGCGAACCTGCAACAGATGGTTCCTGAAATAAGTTAGTGCAATACTTGGCCAAAATAGCGAGTGCAATCTCCATTTAGTGTCTTCAATGAGTCCTCCGATATAACCCCACAGGTGTATATTAACTTTTAATACGTAATTGCAAAAGTCCGAGGAGTTTTAGAAAGAATGGAAAAATAACCGCAGCTACTGGCTACAATTCCTAACTCGATATTAAATCCGTCGAAATGGAACTCAAACGTACCCTGCACGATGTAATGGTCATCCATTTTCCGCGGTGGTCCTAATTTCTCAAAGTAGAAGCAACTTGCGATCAAACGATGTGCAATACTAAGGATCTTGCTCTGCATTTGGGGTTTCGCTAGCAGCTCTTTAACGTCGTCATGGAGTTTGTCTACTTGACCTTTGTCATCCATTTTAGGCGCCATAAAGCCAACTTTAGGATTGAAGCGCTTGTAACGAAGCATTTCCAGGTAGGAAGATGTTCCACGAACGTCGTGGCGGAAACTCCTCCATATCTGTTCGGAGTCAAGGATGTTATCAACCCGTTTAAAAAGCACATTGAGCCACTGAGTAACTTCGGGGAATGCCCACAGCGCTGGGAACGATCGCTGACGCCCCTCAAGATTCGCTGCCCTGGCGTTTATATCCCTGGTGTGGGAGCGCCGCCGATCGTTTCCACTTGGCTCAGCGTATCCTATGGTATCCTGGCCATTGTGACCTGTACCAATCGAGAGGAGAATGTCTGGGTGGCGTTCTTCGACGTCAGGCCAGATAAGCTTGCTTTCATAATTTGCAATTCGGATAGGATTATTATGAAACAAAGCACCGTCGAGATAGGCCTCTTTTGTCCGCGAGTTGACGAATGGTTTGAAGAAAGTCGGTGCAGCAGAGGTGGCTCGCGCACTAACTTCGGATTAGCTACATTCCCTCTCTAGGGGTAGATCAAGCATACGCCTCCCAGAGCTTGAGCTCGTTGTTTGGGTCGTCGGGCCGCTCCATACGATAGCTTACTGTTCCGCGTTAGCGACGGCATTGAAAATCTTTCGAGCAGCGTACCTTGCCCATCTTCTGGCCGGTTGTAATTTGTAAAGATTATAGCCTGCTCTCCAGTCTCACATGCGGCTGTGACGGCAACTTTCCGAGCATGGCTCTTCGACGTTTCGTGGAGACCACCGAAAATCTGCTCATCCTTGAAGTAGCTTTTCAGCGCTTCCTCCAAAGGGCGCGTCCGGTACTTGCTTGTCCCTAATCGCATACCCGCTAACCTCGCGGTGAACGCCTTACTAACAAGCTTCTTAAAGAACGATATGCACTTTTCAACCGGCCAGTTCTTGACACCGAGTCCAAGTGCAATTATGCCTCCAGTGCTGGAAGTAACATCAGCATATACAATACTAGGTCAAAAGATTGGTTATACTATTGATTTCATGCTTTGAAGGAGTCCTCTGGTTTCTTCAGGTGTACAAAGACCTTTGGTGCTTCAGATGACTGGAAGTACTGACCCTGTTCCGACAATGAGATCAAAGAATTCCTGCACTGGGATTTTGCCGCCCAACGCTTGCTCAAGATTTCGGAGCACTTCCAGCTCGACGATACCTCGAATACCGCCCCTGATTAGTCAGTAACAACTTCGAGATTTCGGTACTGCAGAAACAAATCCTTACTTACCCGTCTAAAGACAGAATGCGAACACCTGCCAGGGATGCTTTGAAGTAAACTTGCTAAGGTGTTGGGAATATGGTGCTACGTTTATGGAGAGGGCAGGTTGCCATGGTGTATAGCCCTTGATGAGCCTTGCCGTATTCCTTGATGCATGGCGTGCACAACACGTGACCGCAGGGGAGCGGATGCTCTGCCATTTCTCGCAAGCAGCAAAAGCACGCGGAATGACTGACGAATTGTTGTGCTCCGCCGAGGCGCTGGTAAAACGCATTCACGTTCGTGTGATGAACATTGGATGCCAGAAGGAGCTCTGCAGCATTTGGATTGTAGCCCATTTGTTCCCCGACCTTCTGCTGGAACTGTGAAAGCCATTCTTGGAGAAGTCGAAGCCAATCGTCCGCAAATGTCTCCCATGTGAAGTTTGACTCATAAGGGCCGGTGCCAATAACTGCACCTCGTTCATTCTGATGCCCTTTAGTGTGGCGTTCTTTCACATTCACACATTGGCCTCGTTTGTTGGTGAAGGTACATGGCCAGAATATAGCGCAGAAGTCGTCCAGTGCATTGTCGCAATAATCTAAATATCCTTTCTCCAGTATCTGGTCCGGTGGGCCTAAGAATTGAACGTTAGAATTTCAAAACTTAGAGCGCATAAATGGTTAGAATGGTGTTGCGAAATCAATTCCACACAGTAAGTGGTCCGGAGCCCTCTAGGATATCACAGAACTATCCGTAGGACAGACAAATATATAGCAACGCCACATCATATATCTAAGCTGATATCTTTCGGATGCCTCTGGGCAGTAGTAGTATTTTCGCTCTAATTACTGCTTATTTTGTGCACCTCAAGGTTGCCTCAGAAGGCTGAACAAGGTGAAACTGACTCCTTGAAACTCTATCTAGGGCGAATTTGGAGATACGGATGCACTACATACCTTTCAAGCTTTGGCGCGCGCAGTCGAGCGTTACACAGGATGCCACCATGAAACTAAGCTCTTCGAATATGTTGCGAGGGTCAGCAAACCGTTTACAGTTCCTGATCGCAACAGCGAGCTTCAGTATATTGCCTCCGAAGTCTAATGGAATGGGATTGATCTTGAAGGCGACGTCCATGAAGTTAAATGGCGTGTCGAGGTCTTGAGAGAAGTGGTCAAAAGCGCATTGCAAATAAATATTGAGCTCCTCCGAATTCGATAGCATACGAGACCGGCGCCTGAATTTGAACGATTCCAGGCTTTTTCTAGTGATAACCCTGTGGAGTTTGTCGATCTGTTCATCAATCTTCATATACCGACCCTTAATTGGAATCCTTACCACCGTAACGGAGGAGTAGTAGCACTCGAGCAGGTCTCTCGTAGTGTCGATTCGCCTTCCTTGCCCGATCCAGTAGTCTGCTAGTTCTCTATAGGTCGAGTCCCGGTAAATAGCCCCCGAAACCGTCGACATAAGCACCTTCGTAGCATGGTCAGGTTCCCATTCTTGCTGATCAACTTCCATGTCCGTTGCATTGAGCGCGATCACAGCGTGTGGTAGGGTGGGCTGGTTGAGGGACTTTTCCATGGAGGCAGACGCCCAGCTAAGAAGCTTCGCGAGCACAGAGGATTCGAAAGTCCTGATTGAAGATGATTAAAGTTAGTTCCGCCTTGCTACAATCATAAGTCAAAAGGCTGTACGTCTGCCTGAGTATATTGAGGAGCTTCTCGAGGGTATGATATTGAGAATGCGCACAAACTGATGACCTAGGATACAACGACAGCATGAAGAACTTACTTTGGGTTACGAAGTACAAACACGATGACATCTGAGAAAGTATACAACAATCGGGGGTATAGCTCTGTGACTGCGTACTGTCGCTTTTGCTTCTCCGGAGAATTTGCCCATGTTATGTCCCGCTGTGTGCCTCGCGCGACCTTCGCAATTTTGTGAAGTTTTCGATGCTCCGGATTCGAATCGGTCCTCTTCTGGCTAGGTGTTGTGGTGGAATTGCAATATTGCACACTCATCGGCATGCTTTCACCTCCCTCCAAGCCTTCGCAGTCAGCATACAACATGGGGTACTGGCCGAGGTAGGTCTTAGGATCTCCATAGAGGTGAACGTCACCAGAAGTGGGCACATTCTCATTCCGCACTGATCCCACCACCGGCGAGGCGAACGCCGCCGTGTGGTACGGACGCGCTATTCGCTCTTGCTGGTCGATTAGCATTTTCACCAAGGTACTCTTACCTGCACCTGTCTGGCCTATGATCGAGATGAGTTGTGGATACCGTACTTTGAACTCTCCAGTTGTGCTATTTGCAATAATCGTGGCATATCGACCGTAGTCCTGGAAAATTGGCTGTTTGTTGGAGTCCCTTGCAATGCCGAACCATGTCGTGTCTTTGTCCTCCAAATGCAATGACTGCTGTTCCTGTGTATCGGCGGATGGTGTTAAAATGTCCTTCAGTCTCTTTACGATCCTCAGGTCTGCTTTCTCATGAGGCAGACCGTCTGGGCCAGTACGCCCTGGTTTATGTGGAGCTTGCTTCGCCCAACAAGGATCACAAAAGGTCATGCCACAATATGAGCAATGCCACGTTGGAATGCCGATACATTCGCAGTTTTCGCAAACATTGGTTTTTGTATCGTTGGGTGAATCGAAACGCTTCGGAGAGGCTGACACAGCTTTTGTCTGAGGGAAGAGAGAAGAATCTCTTGGACTTGAAACAGAACCCCGAGGCTGAGGAGGTGGCCGTGGAGCAATAGATGAGGTTCTGCTCACTGGGATGTCAATTGGATGAACGCTGATGCTTGCCTTAAAAGGAGAGGGAACTTGATCAGAGGCTTTTCTGAGCGATTGGCTGGACATTCTGGCAGATTGAAGAGACAACGTGCTTTGAAAAGCTGTAATGGGGACGAGAGATCAAAGTCAAAGACTTAGATATTCAGGAGCAAATCAAGAGCGGGGTAGGTGGCGCTGTATATGCACCCTCCTATCAACTCCGGTGGTTAGCGCAGCCACGTCTACACGGCCTTTTTGTAGGGGAAGTTTTGGTATTTTTGCTGTTTAAGGGAAAGTAAGGCCATGCAGACGTGGCTGCGCTAACCACCGGAGTTGACAGGAGGGTGTACGACATGTATCAGGCTGAGTGTCAGTTTAGAATCTCTTGGTATGGAGGTGAACACGCTACAATGACTTGAGCCTTACTTATTCCGACATGGGCAACTGTGTTTCTTAAACGGCTGGATTCATCTCAATGTTACGGGTTCGGACTGGGCGCTCTTCCCGTCCGCCCAACACCGAGATAAGTAGCATTAGGGAGGAAGCCAAGCCTAGAAAAAGTAAATAGCTCTACAACCCCGCACCCTGAAATGGTTCTGCGTGTGGATGAAAAGGGACGCGATTAAGGTGGATAGGTGGACGACCGACAAGGCTAAGGCTGGATGGTTACAATTGTCTGAAGGGAACTAATCACTTCATAACTCGCGGCCGTGGGAAACTTGACGAGGCTGGGATTGGGATAATCAGGGTTCTGAGCTGTTCAAATCGATTTGGATGCCCCCAACTGGCACCAAAAAGACCGGTCCTATCGGCAACGCTAATTAGGACAATATGTAGCCTCAGTTTCCGGTCGACAGCATGCGAGCCCCCTTACCTCAGACCGTAGAATCAATTAGCGGACATACGTATATCCGCAAGCGGATATCGCTAACCTTTTTTGTCAAAAAGTTGATTCTACAAGGGGGTAACATGAACGGTCAGACGGCCCTCCCTGCTAGTATGTTATCAAAATAAGCGAACCTTTGCAAAATGGTTGGGCTGTATTATTCCGCTAGCACACTAGCAGGGAGGGCCGTCTGACCCGTTCATGTTACCCCTTGTATGGTCTAAGGGATTTTCGCAAGGTTTATTAAGCGATACGACTTTTTTATATCAATCTCTATTAACGTAGGTGATAGGGTTATGACGGTCGGCTAGTTATGACCGGTTGGAACATCAAAACTGCGCACAGACGAAATTTGTTAGGAACCGTCATAACCATGCCGACCGTCATAACCCTACCACCTACGTTACCAGCTTTTAGAATTTTACGTTAAAGAAGCTGCTTAGTAAGAAAGTTGTGCCACGACTTATTTGTCTATGCCTGGCTGTCAATCGAAAAAAAGTGCCGTAGAACTTCTTAAACCTGGACTTACAACTCCCTCCCTCGCCAACCTCGCCCTCAACCTCGCCCTCACCCTCGCCCCCGCCTACTAACTCCGCTAGGCCATCGACATCGCCGCCGGGCGCAGCATCTACAATCTCACCGGCGCGGCACGTCCGGCACGTCGGTCCCGATAACGGACGCCGTGTTCAACAGCTCGCGCTACCCCGCCGTCGTGAGCTGGTTCAACGCGTTCGAGGCGTTCGTAGCACGGTTGCCGTCGACCGAGACTCGTGTAGAGGAGGGCTCGAATGGCGGCGCGTGGCGAGATGCAATTGCCCAGTGTGCTGCGAGTACTGATGCCGGGATGTTGTTGCCGACTCCAGCGCCACAGCATGTGGAGTTTGATCGGAAATTGGGGCTGCTGCCAGGTGTGCAGGTTAGTGTGGCGCCTGATGATACTGGACGGGATGACCCGACGCTGGGGACGTTGGTCGCGCTGTCGCCGGAGGAAGTGGTTATCCAGCCGCGGGAAACTAAAGGAGAGGAGAAGAGGGACGGGAGGGTGAGTGCTCGGGTACATTTTCCAAGATTGGGTTTTGTTGTGAGACCGGGGATTTCAGAGAAGGCAATAACTCAGGACTAGGGGCGCATGACCGATTGACGAAGAAATATGTAGTTGATTGATATAGAAGACCGAACAGTAGAAAATCACCTCTCATAAATGCTTGTTGTTGGGCGTGCCATTCATTCCTATGTATATCTAAAACCAGAGATCCGCTGGGTATGCGTTTCCTAACAAGTAACATTAAATGCTTCGATAAAGAGGCTGAGAGAACTCGCTAAAAACGCGGCAGGAAGTATTAGTGCAATGTCGATAAAATCCAGCTTCGCGGCCATTATATCATACAGATCCTCTCCAAGCACATCGACTACTTGATCTTATCGATTCTCTTCCTCGCAACCTTCATCTTGCCCTCAACCCTATATCATTCGTTAGTAACGTTTCAAACCCCAATCCTACCAAAAACACTCGAAAGAAACGTTGCACGTACCTATCCACATCATCATCAAGCAATCCCAACATCTGGTTCTGCAGCACGATCTCCTCATTAATCTGCACACCCATTTCCCGCATCCTCCTCGCCACTTTCGCCAGATCCATCAGATCCCCATCCTGCTCTGCCATGACCTGCTTCTGCAGCTGCAGAACCCCTTCATTATCCAACTCCCTCGTCCTCTCCGTCTCCTTTGCCGGTGCGCCTAAAACCCTCCTCCCGGCACCCGCTCCACCCACCGCCGCACCCCTGAACAGCCCCTCCTTCTCTCCCTGCGTCGCCGCTCCTGCACCTAGAGGCCCAGGCGCCGAGCTCGCCGCCGACTTCACAGCCATCGTGTTCAGCACGCCCTCCAGCCCCTCCCTCTCCTTCCGCGCAGCGCCAATCAAGTCCCTCCTCCTCCTAACCTCCCCATCCCCCAACCTGTCCCCACTCCACTCATCCGCGCCCCTCTTCCCACTCAACCGCTCCAGTCCCTCTTCCAGCGCCTGAATCAGCGTCCCCGCCCTAACCAACACCCTCTTCGCATTCGCCCCAGCTTCATGCTGCCGCGCCGCCGAGCCCGCCTGCTCGCGCCGCGTCAACCACAGCCGGGCCTCCTGGAGGCGACTCTTCAACTCCGCATGGGCATCCAGCCACGCGCCCGCCGACGTAATCGCATCCCTCGCCAGCCCCGGCGCGCCCGCAGCAGCGCCATTCCGCGCCGGCACACCGCTACCCAGATCCAGGAACGCCCGCCAGGCATCCGTGCCGCGCCACCGCGCGTCGTCCGCGCCCTCGATCCCGCGCAGGTACGCCTCCAGCCCCCGCTGCCGCGTCTCGATCAGCTCGGGGCTGCCCGCCGTGCTGCCCAGCCCCAGCTTGCCCAGCCTGCCGCCCAGCCAGGATTTCCCTGGTATGGGGACGGGAGGCGCGGCGCCGGCTTGGGTCGTGAGGAGAGAGTGGAGGGCAGCGAAGTCGGAGTAGCGTTTTTGGACCGTCGTGGTGCGGAGCGGTGCTGATATGCGGATCGTGTAGAGGGTGAAGGGTTTTGGGCCATCGGAGGTGGAGGTTGTGGGGATCGTGATGTCGAGTGGCATGGTGAGGTGCAGGCACGTATGCCGAGGGATTCGTTTGTTAGGGTTCCTGTGAGAGTCGCAGGATGTGTGAAACTGTGTGGTCGTGTGACCGTGTGGTCGTGTAGGAATTGGTAGTAGTGGAGTTGGAGAGGGATTCGATGGGGGTAGCAGGTGGCGGTGGGTTAAGTTATAGCGTAGGCTGTTGGTAAGTCTTAATTATGACTGTGTTTGTGTAGAATTCCGTCTCATGATACAGTAAGGGAGGTAGTGGCAGCAGTTGGTAGGCAGACGTTCAAGATTGGGGATTGCAGGCGGGATTGCAGGTGGGATTTAGGTCACGGTTATCTCAGTTGACTCATCCGCTTCGCCGAGGAATTTGAGGAGCCCCCCCTGCTCTCGCCCGCGCCACAGGAACTTATGAGCGAATCAGACGGTCGCTCCAACTCATGGGTACTTATTAGCCAATAG
>Ga0307507_10004455_pt1 | contig 24828 bp, 19 predicted proteins | sample 7_EM_MG_FD_207223 | JGI IMG/M metagenome (GOLD analysis project Ga0307507, IMG submission 207223) | Populus trichocarpa ectomycorrhiza microbial communities from riparian zone in the Pacific Northwest, United States - 7_EM | ecosystem: Host-associated > Plants > Roots > Unclassified | place...
TTCCCAATCACCAACGACTTAAACTCCTCTTAGGGCTGGCACACACTCCCAGCCGAATACACCATCCCTTTCGAACCATCCAGAGACGCAGAACCCGTCGCAGGATCATCCACAGCATCTTCATCACCATCAATAGCGCCTGCGAAAAACACCATCCCCGCAAAGAACAAATGGCACGAAAGACTAGGGAAGAAGCGATGAGCATCCGCTTATCACACTTATAACCGTCGTGCGGCATGTAACCAAGTAGCGTATATAGCATAGCAATCATACCCACCCATGAATAGACTTTCTTTTCCACCTGACCATAAACCCCCCAAAGTAACCTCTGCGCTCCACAACTATTTCACCGTCACCCCACCCTCGGCACTGTCTCCCTCCTCCTCCTCCTCCTCCTCCTCCTCCTCCTCACCATCTTCCTCCTCCTCTTCACCATACTTCTCCTCCTCAACCGTGCCCCCACCCTTCTCCTCCTCCATCTTCGCGGTAAGATATGTATTCATCTCATTCTGCAATCCCACCACCACCCCGCGGAGTTCCGCCAGCGCGGCAGACTTATCGGGCGTTTCTGGGAGTGTCTTGGTGATTATGTGGGGGGTTGTAGGTGTGAGGGGGGATGCGTAGGTTGCCGTTAGGGTTGGCATTGTAGACCTTGTCTTGCCCGAGTCGAGCTGTTCTGGGCGAAGGAGGAGGTATGTAGGTGGTGCCGTGTACGATACGTATGATAGGAAGTTGCGGATGTTGTGGATGTGGATGTTTTTGCGTGTGAGCTAATGGTGGGATGGTGGGATGGAGGGGATTAGGGTTAGTGCCCCCCCTAGTAGAAAATTTAATGATGCGAGGCGAGCGAGGCTACCGGCAGATAGACTAAGCAGCGGGCAGAATGGAGTATTTGCACGACAATCAATTGGTGGCAGATAGTGCCAGAAGTGGCTTTACTGAAGATAGGAGCAAGAGGGAAAAGAAAGATGAGATAAAGTAGATTGATTTTGGTTTATTATACCGGAAAACGAAAAAGTGATGCGTGTTTAAGTTGAGAGGAGAGTTTGGTACGATACCAATGACAACCAGAACAGCTCCATGACTAAGCAACAACCCTCCCGCGTGCAGCCCATGATATCCAGCACCCCCCCCCAGCAGGCTCTGCCAGGTGAAGATCATTATTTCCCACTCATAACCCTATCTGGGTTTATTTATCAACTCACCATGGGAAGTGGCGTATTGTGAAAGACTATAGTACTCTGGTAAGGTATCGAGGGGAGCATTCTTCCTTGACGAGGGCTATAGTATAATACAGAGGGGTAAATCAGTATGTATAGGACTCCAAACTACGGGTATACTATCCAACACCATAATTATAGCAGACCAATTCAGGACCATCCTTCTGCTAGATAGGTAGGAATCCCTTTCTCACGCGTCGCACCGCGCTTTGATAGGTAAAGTTACCACACTATAATTCGCAGAATGAGCCTGCAATCGAGAGTAGAGGGGCAGGGGGGGGTGGAAATGAATTTAATAGGTAACTAGGGGGGAGGTGAGTAAAAGTTTATAATATGATAGAAGCATCGCTTGCTAGTGGTCGAAAGCGGGCCAGACAAGGAAGAAATGCAGAGGTCCCTCCGCTAAAGGTACGAGTGACTGACTATGCGTGACTAGCTGTGATCTCAAGACGGCTTATGGCAAGATAATCTGCCGTACCCGACAAGGAAAGTAACTTCCACGCATCAGTTAAACAAAAAACCAAGCACTTCATACGCAACTTCGACTAATCGCTAGGACGCTCTAGTACTAGGCTGAGAAAAACCAATTATATTGTGCTCTCGGATTATAGGAGACAAGAAAAAAGAGTAATAAAAAGGCCGTAGCTCAAGGAAACACCACAATAACACTGCGGTAAATACTGAAAACTACTGTCACTCCCACTACTTTACCGCCCCTTCCCCTTCCCCTTCCCCTTCCCTTTTCTTATCACTTGGCTCTGCCCGCCATTCTCCAATGCACCCAGGACACCCCTACGTTCCTCTTCCTTTATGCTCAACCGGATCGCCATTTCGAGCTCTTCCTCCTCAGCCCTTGGAGTGTGACGCTGTGCCTTGCCTTTCCCTTTTGCCGTGACTTCACTAACACTCGGCCATTCGCTGTCTGCATCAGGCCATCCACCAGGAGTCGCAAGATTAGGGCTCCTGTCCGAATTGGTGTGATATGAGGTAGAGCGTTTTTGATGGCTTGGGCCAGCAACGGTAGGGCTCAAAGGAACTTCGCGATCTAGACATTCGGAGGCGCCTTCCCAAATCTCTGAGCCTAGTGTATCACCAGATACAGCTGGAGCTTCCATCCATAGCTTCTCTAAACTAAGCCTTAATGCTTGGGCTAACTCCAAGTCTTCCGCCTCCTCCTTAGCGTCCTTAAACCCCTGAGTGGTCCTATGGCTGCCTGTTGCATAGCTCGGGTCTATAGGTGCAATGGTGTTGCTATCCCCACTCTCAATGCTACCACCGCCCTCAATTTCATAGGTTTCCATACTAATCATCCTAGCATACTCCAGCATTTCTTCTTCATTGAGCGCTGCCCACCCACTGCTTACTCCGTAACGCTTCTCCAACTCAATCCTTTCTTTATTCTCGCGCTCGCGTTCCTTAAGGAGATCCCCAGAATCCGATTTGATGATGCCTTCAATGTCACCCCTACCGGTAGAAGGTGTACCATGGACTCTACCACTGACTTTTGGCTTCTTTGATCGCTTCGGGGCATTTGGCCCTGAGGAGGAGAAACACCAATATTTGATGTGCGTGCCCAAGGCAACCGCTCCACGAAGGCGAGTCGGATCGGGATCGAGAACTAGGCATCGAGCTGCGAACTGGTTATCCCCAAGAAAACCATTACCTAGGCCCAATGGCATTCCATCTGCTTGTGCTAATCTTCGACGTGCGCGAGTCGAAAATCGAGAATGAATGCTTCTCACGGGCGAATAAGTTGAAGCCAGAAGATCCCAAGCTTGAACGAGTCCGTCGTTTCCACCATGAACAAGGTAAAGCGATGAGAGGGCCAAAGTTGAAATCTGAGGTGATTCAGTCCGGATCACTCTTTGTGGTGACAAGCCAATGGATGGCGTGGCATCACCGCCAGTTGATGATGCTTGATGCCGAATGTTCCAAACGAAAACATTTCCCATGCTGGTACCAATTGCAAATAGCCTTGCATTTCCGCCGGGCAGATCTCCAGTGATCCCAGAATCTTCATCGGGGGAAACCAAGGCGAGGTTAGAAACATCAATCGCTGAAGTGGTAATTACACCAACATCCTCATCTCCAAACAGAAAATCCGTAGCGACCCATTTTGCTGGGCGTTCACAGACCTGAGAGGCCTGCATCGAAACTTCGATAGCTTCTGCTTTCTCGGAGGACTGGGACTGTGACCCTCCACCAAACACAGACCCCGAGGATGTCACTGCGCCGGCCCCCTCGGAAACGCTAGTTGTCACCTCGCGTACGAACTCTTTGGCCTCGACATCGAGTGTGTAAGACAGGAAGTGGTATTTAATGAGTTTTGCTGTTTGCTCATTACCCGCAAATGGCCGATTGGCACTTCCTCTTCTTCCAAGCACAATGTTGGCACCAGGCCAATCCAGCTCAATAAACCAATCCATTCCCCAGCCTTCCCAAAGTTGTTTCAGTCGGGCGTACTCGGTATTAAGCAGCAACTCTTTTTCTTCAATTTTCTTTTTTCCCATGTCCTCCCTAGTTATAGTGCTTGGGGGCGGCTGAAAAATTGAGCTGTGGACTGCAGTCGGTATACGAGTAGTTTGCGGAATAATTTCCCAACCGGCTTTCGGATCTGCAAGATAATAAATCTCGCCTAGCGCGTTGACAATAGCCGCCCAAACACTCTTCTTTCTCTTTCTCTTGACTGAGTAGCCCTCATCCACCTTGATTGATACGACTGGTATACCTGGGCATATACAAAACATCTTGGTGGGAGTAACCTGGAACTCCTTACCAAAACTTAGTCCGTATATTGAGACAAAGCCCCTGCTGTTACCGATCATGACCCCAACCTGGGATTCAGACGTTTCAAGAACACCGCCGGACCGTTTCTTTGCAATCCATACCGCAGTTATAGCAGGCTGGAGACAGCCAGATGCCATTTGATTATGTCGAAGGAAGAACCCCTTCTCAGAAGCACACCGGTAGGGGGATGAGTATGGGTGCACGTAGCACTTTCCATTGGGCACGTTCTCGCCATATACCCAGCCAACATCTTCAGAAAGATCCACAACTCCCACAGTATCCATATCTGTAGCGACTTCAAAGCCAGCAACTCCCAAAATAGGTTGATCCAAATCGGGCCTAGTTGGCGTTCCAAGCAGTGCCGCAGCCAATGGAGGCCTCTCAACCTTCCCTATAGTAGAGTTAGCATCTCCGCTAGTGAATACCCAGTACTACGAGCATCCCCTACCGACGGTGGCATCACTTGCCGTGGCAACTATAGTTTCAACTGAGGCATGTAGCAACCTCACACCCCTTGATGAGAAACCTGCTGCAAGATGGCTCATTGGACCAGTCAACGCATTATAAGTAATAACGACGCTTCCTTGGGAGTTTTTGCTCACGGGGCTCGATCGGCTTGCAGATATATGGGGTTTCCCTCTCGCAAGATCCCTTAAAAGCCTAGTGCGAAGAATATACTCCTTTCTCCAAAGGTCATCCCCGCCCCCTCCAGCCGACAATCGAGTAAAAAATCGACGATCTTGAGAGGAGGAGAGGGCGGCGGATTCATGGAGATCTGAGGAAATCTGATCAAGTGATGCAGAAGGGAAATACCGAGAAAACGCGGATCGCCATACGTTGGAAGACGCAATAAGGGAATGAAAATGGCGAGATACCAGAGACGCTGTGAGTAGCGTTTGTGGGTCGAGGAATGACAAAGAGTGGATAAGAACCTCTGTAGATAGACCTACGATTAGTCTACAACTTTGCACAAACAAGAGAATTGAGGCGATACCGCTCGGAAACTTGGAAATTGGGCTGTCTAGTCTGCCTTGCCAATTGGTCTTTTTAACATGAGATCCAGTATCGCAATGAGGTGGTGAGGCATCCCTCGCTTCATACTGGCTAATTATGTCTTTTTTCTGCTTTAGCGGCGAGGTTATATCCCCGTCATCCTTGGGAGGTGTCGTATCCCCACAGTCATTAGAATCACAGCCTATCCCAGTATTTTCCGCCCCATCGCTGCCTTCCCGTTCATCGCCAATCTCACGAACGCCACCTGCATCGGCTCCCTGAGAGAGGTTGCCGAGAGAATGAAGGGCTGTTGAGAGACTGTGTATGCCATGTTGGACGGTAGAGATTCGCGAGGTCGGAAGGGGCTCTGTGGAGGGTGCTGTATCTCGAAAAGCCTGTGTGTGTTCGGGTTGCATAAAACGGGGACCAAGGAATAGGAGAGAAGGAGAATTCGACTTTTTTTTCTCAGCAGATAAAAAAAAAGTCGGGATTGTGGAGCGTAACAATGCACAGTACTTTGGGATAGGCTGGTGGAGGATGATGATCTTGCAGAGAGAAGAAAGGGGGAGATGGGATTTAGCGGGTGAAAAAAATGAAAAAATATAGTGCCAGAAGCGACCCTTGCACTCCGATCTTTTTGATTTGTAGAGGGCGGTCCACCAAGACAGTTTTGAGGTTTAAAACCGCGAGAAGCTAGATCCAACCCCAGTATTTGCACGCAAGCCACTCTGTGGCAAGGGAAGTTGCCACACAATTCTAAAGAAAAATTTGGGATCTTCTACCGGCAGGTTATTGCTAGGAGAGCAACAGGTCACAGTCTGGGGCTCATGCCCCCATCTAGCGTACAAGTAAGGGATAGCAAGAGATGCCGTATATACCAGTACTGTAGCAGCGAGATACCATACCGGCCTTTCCTCGAGTATTCTGGCAAGATAAACAACAAAATCCAACCCTAAGCCACAGCATAAAGGCAATTACTATAGTGAATCCTTAGCAAGTCCATAAAATCCCGCTTTCTGCTGTCGCGGTAAACAAGGCTACCATAACGATAGCGATCCCGGATGGCCAGATGCGAAATCCGCCATACCGGCAGCTTATCATTTTGTTTCGAACCCCGTTAGGGACACAAATACGGTGCATGAGTAAGCAAGAGGATACTGAAGGTCACCTCCTTTAGCCATGAAAATTGACAGACAGGAATGATAGTGCAAACACAAATCTGCGAAACTCCGGTGACTTTCCTAGGCTGTTATTTCCCCATTTTCTAATGAGCAATTCCTTGCGAGAGGGCTGCCGGTACATTACCGGTATCTTTGGACACGGCCCATTAGCACACGGTGCTAAACTTCAGAAAAGGCAGAGACACGGCTGGAACCACCATTCCGTTTCCAGCGCTTCACACAATCTCACTCGTGTGGACAAAGAATTCTCGATGCGCTACCGAGCGAGAGGATACTGGCCCCCAAATCGCGCTCAATTGCGCTTAGCTGTAGCCGCGGATTAGATCACTAAAATATAGATGATAGGGAGCCTTGGGTACTTTACTTTCTGAATCTTTCCTGGCCCCCCCGTGCCACCAACATGGAGTTACAGACGCATCCAAGTCCCACATCCACGACGGAAAAACACGTGCAGCTTCCCACACCTTTCGAGCCCTTATGGGAATCGAGTAATTGGTGCGAATCATGCAGTGTAAAAATCAAGAGTGGGAGAAGCAATGAGTTGGGATGAGATAGGATGCCGCAGATGTGAGGGGTATCACCAAAAGCATGATACAGCACCGGTACCGGTACTGTAATAAGCTAAGCCGTCGCGAGGGATGTCTGCACTGCAGTCATTAATGGGCAAAGTGGGGAAGCCGGCCGCTGATATGATATCGGTACTTCTAATCTACAAGCTATCACACAGCGACAGACGGGATGCGTTGCCAAGATTACCCGTCGGCACTTCAAGCACGACCTCGGTACGGTACTCGAATGCGAAAGTAAATTCCCTTATCACTTGAGCGCATATGTACTGTACGTGAGGATCTGAAGTATCATAGCCTGCGGTACATGTATGTTATGATAGGAGAATTTGGATGAAGGACTGGGGTTTTCTTCAACCCCATGGGCGAGTCGGACATCACTCCTGACGTTTGAAAGTGGTCATGCATTGGGCGGTAAGGGAGTATGAATGTGTGATGTACGTGTATGGATTTGCCCTGTAGGCCGTGTCGTAGTAGGCCTTTATTTGCGGGTGTAAATAATAACGCATGGAAAGAGCCTTACGGTACCCTACCCAAATAGGTCGTAGAGCACAGCAAACAGCACTGCGATAAAGCGTGACACCGGTGATCTGGTATGAAGCTTTTGATTGGACTCCCAGGTCGTCGGATATTAAAGTCCAGGCTTTTGGGAGGGGCGGTACCCCGCCATGCTGATCATGAGCCATGCCTTTTGTTCACTCTCCACTTCCCCCTCGGCACCGTCAACTATGATTCCGAATTTAACCCGCTCTCGTGGTTTTGTGCACGCTTTACGGTTTAAATCAATGCCGTCTAGGGATGTCATGATTATTTTTCCCCCGTTTCGAGCAGGCGTATATAGCCCGTGTTGGGATTCGTCAGGTAAACTCCTTCTTGCACCAAGAGAAAGCTCAGCGGGGAATATGCTTGGTGTATGGTGTTGTGGGCGAGGGTTGTGTTTCATCGCTGCGAGGATTTAGCAGAACTGGTGGGGCAACAAACCCTCAAAGAAGCTATGTGCATCCAGAAGCTGTCTCGTCCAGGAGGAGGAGGGTGTGAGGCTGTACTAGCACTGGTACAGTAAGTGCAGTGCAAGTAGAATGGACCCTGAAAAAAAATGGAAAGAAAAAAAAATACCAAAAGTTACCGTAATGGCCGTTGTAGTAGACTCCGTGTATGGTACTTATGCACAAGTCATAGTGCAAAGGGCCTCAGATTTTGGTGTGTTTTCCTTTATCAGCACCATGACTGGATTTGCGCTCAAGTATGCACCGCAGCACAGGTGTATGCGGCTGCACGGACAGTGATTGATCCTCACTCCAGACTCACAGATTAAACTTACTGTTTATCTCTGGCAAGGAGCCTTGTGAATCCTTTTTAAAAAGAAACCGTCGCTCCTTCTCTTTCGAAACAGTTTCAAAACTCGCCGCTTTAAAACCATTCAGGCAATTTATTTCACTTTCATGACCCCTTTGACAGCTGCCCGTTTACCCTGACCGGCCATCTGGAGATCAAAACCTGATCTCATCCTTATAGGGGATTCACGGGCTGGCAACGGGGAGGTTAACTACGCAATAGCTGCTTTGAGACCAAAAGGCTTCAATCCAAGCGGGGTAGTCAGCTATTCACTGCCGTTCTCCTCCACAATCCTGTCTTCAATAATACGTTGAATGAACCAATTTCAACCAAACCCCCCTCACCACTCCAATCTACTTCTCACTATCCTACGATATTATTAGCATCGGCACAGATACCGTCGCTAAGCCTAACAAGCTCACCAGACTTCTCTACATAAAGATTGGCTTTGGCAATCTAGACGCCTGCAGGCGAAGTGCGGTGAGGAGGCGAGCAAGAGGACAAGCATAGGCCTCCAGGTCGATCAGGTTCCCTGCCACCAACCCTAGTCTTGAAAAAGCAAATAAAGAAAAGCAAGGGCCTCCCCGTCCCGCAAGCCAGAAGAATCCCATCGATCTGTTCCCTGGGAGCATTGATTCATAGCAGTTTATAAGCATCAGTTCTCCCACCTTTTTTTGTTTTGTTTCAAAGTCTAGAGCGAGAGAGCCAAAACGGCTTGTAGGGAGAGAAACAAATTTGTGGATTTGTATGTTCCACCTACAGTATTCATGGTTCCACAACCTCACTCACACGAGGCATCAACGTCCTCTCGCGATTCAAACACGCGAAAAGCAAGTGTTCAGTCACTTCCAAAACCTCCATCAACATTCACCTGGCGAGGCGGTCGCCGTTACCACGGCGACGAATCAATACACTACTTTCTCCCTTGCGATGTGCGGGAGTTAAGTCGACAGTCACTCTTCCACGAAGTGCAGCGCGAGGTCTACGGCGGATACCATTGTGCGGAGTTCCCTGATGATGCTATTCCAAGAAAAGTGTTGGAAATTGGCTGCGGGACGGCCATTTGGAGTGCTAGTGTTGCGGATAGCTTCGCAGCCCGGGGGAGGCCGGATGTGCAATTCGTCGGCTTGGACATAGTCCCCGTGCACCCTGATATGCATGGCGTGAACTTCACTTTTGTCCAGCACAATTTTCATACTCTACCGCTGCCATTCTCCGATGGCGAATTCGATTACGTCATCTGCCGGGAGATTTCCATGGTGACGCCTGTCAATGGTGTATACGGGTCTCAAATAACAGATTGTGTGCGGGTATTAAAGCCAGGGGGAACCCTTGAGTTGCAATGCTGTGAGCGATATCCCGATGCGCGCATGTAGCCTCTTTATCATGGTCAGTCACTAATATTCATAAAACTTCAGCTGACTACTTAATTCGTTCTCTCCAGCGTACGACAGCCCCCTTCATCCCTGGCTCGGGTGCTTATATAATGACTCCCGCTACCCAACCTTCCATGTCTGCCGAAAACCCCTTCATAGCAGCCTGGAATGAAAGGATTACCAAAGCGTTGACAAAATATCAGCTTTCACCGGTTCCGTGTGCCCTTGCAGGCCCCCAGCTACTGGAGGAGGGCATAATTGGCGTCCGCTCGAAACGTGTGGCCCTGCCGCTAGATGAGATATGGTGGGAAAGCTCTCCAAACTCTGACGATCCTCGGCGGAAACGAACGAGCATGGAGTCGACTAGCACAGTCGACAGCAAGAACCGTAGGAGCAGTCTATCGATACACCGGCGATCATCCACGTCGGTCGGCTCAAACCAATCTCAGTCGTTACACTCACCACTGTCGCAGGATGAGAAAGCTGTCCGTGAGCTTGCACGGCTGACATTCGTCCAACTAATAGAGTCACTCGAGCCAATCCTTCGCGAAACAAACAACATTGCGATGGATGATTGGGACAGGTGGTACAAGGACCTGATGATAAACTTCTTCCAGCACGGTGGTCTGCAAGGTGGCGAATGTGTTGAGTTTGGGAGCTGGTGGGGCCAAAAGGTTTCGAAGGAGTAGGGCTTTTTGCTTTTTTCTCGAACGAAAAAGGGTTTCTGGCTGTTTCGTGGGTTTGGTATAGGCGTTTTGACTTTTTTGCCTATTTATGGTACGTTCCCAGAGAGGTTTTTGGTGTACTGGTGGTAAAAGAATACTCGTTTCTGGATTGGTATTGGCGGTCTCCTCTTTTGTATCAATGTCTACTAGTGTAGCTTATTCTTAAAGTAAATGGTGTTTTTTGTTTAGTGTTTCGTTATGGTATCTCGCAATGTAGCTTCCGCTTTTTGAAGTTTTGCTGAGTGATGTCCGATGATCAACCGTGAACTTAAAAAAATGCTATTTTGGCGCAAGAGCTATTATGGTTTTAGATAATAGCGATCCACCCTATCATGACTTGCATGGCCAAAAAAAAAGCTCTCAACCAATGATGGTATTCCCAACCACAGCCATCTTAGATTGGTTATTCCTATTGTATTGTGACAGACTAACTTATATGATTATCTAAGATATGTCTGGGCATTTGAGGAAAATTTTTCCCGGGCCAATATACGGTAAGTTTGAGGATCCTGACGTTTTGCACGGCTGCCGGGTAAATACATGCCCCCTGGATAGGGAAAAAATCCAAGGGTATGCGGTACAGTACTCGTACTGCGCAGGTTCTGGAGACTTAGGGGTTTTTTTCCCCTTCTTCCTGGGAGGAAAGGAGGGAGGTCTGGCGCATTTTATGGGGGGATAATGTGGGGCACGGTGGAAGGTATGATGTTGTAGTACGGTGCGATATATTCTAACTTAGGGGTATCATGACACTTTTTTTTTGTTTTGAACTTTTAGTACGGAGATTTAAAAACGATGCCTGTCTTAAGAAGGTGGAAGTCGACTACCTGCGCTAGCCATTGGCCCCTTTGGTCAGCCGGAGGAGGGCGCTCTAATATCGGACACAGGGGACTCTGGCTCGGTTCTGGTCGTGGAGCGATGGAACTTGGGGCACTGGGGATTGTGAAGTCGATTAAGCTGCGCTGCTAGTGGGGACGGGTGCGGGGAGTTGTAGTATCTAGTAGGAGCTCATACAGTAGCTAATATATGGTTTTGTAGAGAAGTTGCTAGTTGGTGTATGCAAAACTGTATAGTCTAGTGTTAATAGAGTAGTTTCCACTCAATCCCTTTGATCTGGGGGCCGGGGGGGGCTGACGTTTTTATTTACTCTTAGGGGTCAACTGATATGAAAGTACCAGCTCAGCTCATGTGGTATACTGGAGCGCGTCCTGTATGTTTGGTTGATACTGTGAATTTACTAGGAAGAGAAAGAAAGAGAGTTAGTTGAAGGAAGATGAAAGCAGTACAACATCTGGTCTTTGTGGAATCGGTAGATGAGACTTAGAGATGCAATGGGGACTCCTCTGGTAAATGGAGGCAACGGCAGTTAGCAAAGAGCAGGTAAGTGGCGGCTAATGTACCCGCACAGAGGGTAGTATTCTTTAAGGGAGCGCTGATAGTAATCTAGTAGATGCATTGAGTAATGATCCGACTGGTAGGTCGGAGGTATTGGCTGCTAGAGAACAGAGAGAGGTTACACTGAGTACAGAACTGAAATTATGGTGATAATAATATTATTATTATGGTATTATGTTAGGGCTTGCTTGTAAGTATAGTGGGTTTTGTGTGGGAATCATGTCTGGTCACTCGTGTGAAAACTACCATGTTATTATTATTTCGTTTTGATTCTGATAAGAATAGGGTGCTCTGAGAATTAACGGGACTCAAATGTGGATGTATGGGAAACGTTAGAAACAAGCGTTTCCTACTTAGCGATGATTATTAGTTAGACTATAGGGCTTAGGGTTACTCCTGCTGGTTAGTATTGCCAAACGCAGCAGGCGTAGTCATTGATGGTATAATAATCTCAGTAGTAGAATGTTGCAGTATCATACCAGAAGCGTCGAGGAACGCAGATATAGAGAAAAGCGCATACTATGGAGGAGCTCAGAAAGGTGGACGTGTGTGGACACAGTAGGGAATGAACAAATTTATAGGGTCACACGTGTAAGTTAGAAGTTTTCTCTTTTTAAGTATCGCAGCCATTAGCTAGCAGCCACCGATAGACAACCTACACTTCAACGTCTCCTCCTGTCTACACGTCTGAGCGATCCTACCACCTCCATCAGTCATGGCAATCGGCCAATTATACTACCAAGACCCCGGTGTGGGATCCGCTTTTGCGGAGCCTCTGGCTGTCAGCGGGTTGACTCCTGTAGGGTGGGGCTAGGTCATGCACAACCATCTGGTGGTGAAGAAGGGGTCGAACATGAAGAAGGATATCGCGGGGCTGGTGGTAGTTCTTAGTAGGGTTGTGGTGGAGACGGGTTTGCCCGGGCACTGAATATCATCAATTTTTGGCGGCCCACTTTTTCGATTATGAGGATCGCACCTGAAGGCTAGGAGGCACTCTGTGTAGTTCTAGGCTGCGGGGAGGCGGGAGAGGATGGGGGAGAGGGTTATTTAACGTTCGTGCGTTCTGTGAAGACCAGCTTGGGTTTTTAAAGAGAAGGGAAGATGAGGAGGGGAGGGGTGTGGGGGTTGTGTAAGATTATTTCCAGACATCTGTCGAAATATTTGATTCGGGAACCCAAACACTGCTCGGGCGAAGTGCCTATCCTCACAGATCATGAACAGATCAAGTCAACTAGAGCCCTTGAGCTGTCTTAATCCCCTTCACCTGTGCCAAATCCGACTGCCATCGACCAGCAGGTCATCCAGCGCACTCAGCACCCCCGAACCTTCCCTTTCGAACCCCTTCATCAACTATCTCAGCGGCTCTGGCGGAAATCCCACAAAGGCCATAACTCCCACAGTGGATGCAATTAGAGACAGCCGAGATATAGAACTCGACTCTAAAAGGAGGAGCCGAAATCGATCCAATATGAGGCACATTCTGTGGGTAATTGATGCTCTTGTAATTCCTCCCCTCTAGTTCGTCCTCCGGTGGGGCACGGACGGGTAGGTAGGATAAGACAAACCCTCAATGATAACTGGCCTCCCCTCAAATGCGACTTCGGGTGCTCCGACTACAGCACTGGGACAGCAGAAGTATTAAACCCATCCTCGGCTCCACTGGCCAGCACTCTGTGGTAACGTGGGGGTGAGAATGCCGTTGTCTGGAGAATCGCTCCAATGGCCGCTATCCTACAGCGGCCTCTAGAATAGAGTTTCTCGGAGGGCCAGTTTGTCTCCAAGGCTCACGCGGATTAGGGCTCTGATGGGGCATCCGAGATTGTAGGATGATATGCCTAGGCATGGAACTAATAATGTCAGCTTAGCTATGATACTAAGAAGTTCAATGACTAAGGGATATAGAGGTCGTGGCCCTGATGGCAGTGCTGAGTGTACTACCTTGAATTGTAGAGTTATGTGTTTTGGTGGTGGCCTCCTGACTCGGAGGTACCTTCCTTTGTAGATCATTTGTGCTCACTCGTGGTTTGCTTAAGGATTGAATAAAAGAGGATTTTAAGAGAATTGCTTTCAATAATGAATAGACTATGGAAAGGGTTAAAACATTGGAAGAGTTTAAGGATTTAGAATGCTAAAAAGAAAGTGAGAAAGGAACTATATTCATGGGGTGACAAATTTGGTTACAATCAAGTTAATGGGTTGTACTTGTGTCTGCCAGTGTAAGAGAAATGTAGGTTGTTTGATTTTAATCAGATACCGTATTTTTTCACAAATAACGAACAGGGTCGGGCTCTACGTGCATGAGAACTATGAGATATGTGCAGAGCTTGGCCCCTCCAGAACCCCATCTGTCTACCCTCGTGTAACCTGGTTGCATCAAGTAGTTGAAATCAACTACCGTACCCAATTCTCATAGTTTTCATGCACGCCGAGCCCAGCCCCGTTCGTTATTTGCGAAAAAATACGGTAGACATATATTGAGGGTTTAGACACTCGTTTGATAGATACTTGGTAGGAAGTTGAGGATACAATTGGAAATCCAGTTTCTCAGCAGAGTGGTCCAAAAGTATGTGCTACAATAGATAGTATAGCTTGGTTTGAGGAAACTGGTATATGGATATGGAATAGCCTTCCAATTTACCTGATACGGTCCTACTAGAAACACTAGGAAGAGGTTTAAGGAAAAATCCACATAACAGGTTTTATAGGATCTATAGGATCAAATGTAGCTTATACACTCTTAGGAGATATGCAGCAGAAACCTGAGCTCTTGATAAGGTTTTAGCTAGGATATTAAGAGTTTTTTTTGGAGAAGGTATGGAAATCAATACATAGGAGGATAGCTATAGTTTTGAATGCAAAGGGATAGTATATCGAGTGTTGGGTTTTTTTTCCTTTGTTTTTTTTCTTTAACCCATTTCTACGATTTATATCATGTATCTTGAGGATCTTGTTTAATTTGAGCTACTAGTTGTGGTCCGGGGTCAAATACCAATTGTGCATGCACCTGTATTTGCATCGACTAACCAAAATATCTGTTTCCACAAGTTAAACTACCCACCTCCAATTATTGTGGTCGAAGTTTCATCATATATGGTCACTCGTGGCCTCCTAAGCTAGGTTCTAGCATCTGAACGCTTTGGGACCCAGAAGTACTCTAATGTGCGGGCAGCACTAGGGCCTGGGAGTTTACCTACCAGTCCGCTGCCCGCTGGATCCAAGGTTTTAATTTCATCTCTTAGTCCTGCTCCCACTGATTTGAACTTCCTTCATGTCTAGGATTGATCCGCATAGGAAGCGAACTGGAGCGAAATTGGAAGTTGCTCCTACAACACAGCTAGCCATGCGATGCCAGGGCGTTCGTTCACGATATACCTTACCCGCCTCGGTACCCTCAGTTAACGAAACGACTCGGACTCTCCTCGAATCCAGGGGCGTAGGTACTCTCATAAAGCATCTTGGGAGTTTTGTGTCTTATGCTTATATAGTCTCTGGAACAGATACAATACCTAGTAAGTGGACTTCTAAAGATTCATGTTCCTTACGACCTAAAACAAGGTAGTTCCACAGGCCCAGCATCGCACTGGGTCGGCGAACAAGGATAGTTGAATTATTGAAGCACATTGAGCATAAAAGGTCACTCGCAGTTTCATAAGTCGTCACTCGAACTGCGCCTTAGAGATGCATTTGGGGTCACAAGGACTAGGAACATCTTTTTTCTTTTCGAAAGCTTGGTGGCGGTCATCCTAATAATATTATTAGAATTAAGTTAGGCAAAGATACTTGGTCATGGGAGTGCGATTATGAAGAGAAACTATTTGTGGAGGAGAATCACTTTTGTATTAAAAACTATCACACATTCGCCCAATGGGGCATTTCTAAAAATAAAACAAAAAAGATGGATTCTGGGGCGTCTGCAGGGCCGATATAACCAGGAAAACACAGAGCCTAATTTTTAGCTAAAGATGTGGATTATTAGTAGGTAATAGCTATTTGCCTAGAAACACGGCACAACAGATTTATAGGGGTTTGAACTTGTTAGCGAGTCCATTGTTTACCATCGTAGTGGTCATCCTTGTAGTTGGTCTCCCACTGCAGGTTGAGTTTGTCAACGTGGGGAGGAGGAGGAGGGGGGACACTAGCTGGAGAGATATGAGGGTTGTTGGCGAACATCTTCGGCGGGGTCCCCCTGAGTGGACTATCGCTGAAATGACCCAATCCCGGCCCAGGACTGATAACGCTTGGGGGCGCTTGCAGCGGCGGATTCGCAAGAAGAGAGGGAGGTTTATGGGTTTCTGGTGGCGCCGAAGAGTTAGGACTCCCTCCAAGACGCTGGAATAGTTCGTTTCCATCGACTAACTGACCTTCCTTCCATCCTGGCTTGCCCCCATTGTCTATTACCTTGTGCACTTCTTTTGCAAATTGGGCCGCAGCGGCTTCTTCGATGAGTTGTTGTCTGACTTTGGCTTTCTCAAGTGCACGCTCTTGGGTTAGCTGGGCTTGTGCTCTAAGTTCCACTTCTTCCTTCATCTTCAGATACTCCTCCTGCCTGATAACGTCCTTGAGCGCGTGTTCGGCCAAGGCTTTTTCGAGGAGTCTGAGTCTCTCTTGGTCGAGAGAGAGCTTTTCAATCGTCTCAAAACTCAATCTAGCCCTCTCTTCTGCCTCCAACTCTCTCCTAATTCTCAACCTCAACATATCCCTCTCGCCTTCCATGTCAGACTTTTCCTGTGCGTTTTTGAGACGTTGAACCTCGAGCTCTCTCAACTTAGCTGCATGCGAGGCGATACGCGCAGTTTCTATTTTTTGAGCTTCCTCTTCCATAAGGTCTCTCTTGATCTTCTCGCGTAACTTGTTTCTCGCTTCCACTTTTCTGCTTTCCTCAGCCTCCTGGAGTATTTTCTCCTCCTGTTCCTTTTTAGCCCTCTCGTCTTCTTTTTTCATCCTCCTCTCAACTTCCTTGTCGAGTTCCATTTGATTGAATGCTTCAAGAACCTTGAGTTCATCTTCCCTTTTTTTCCTCTCATGTTCGATTTCGGCTTGTTCACGCATTCGGGCCCTCTCAATTCCAATCCGCTTCGCCTCTTCTTCGATCCTAACCTGCTCCAGCCTTCTGCGTTCTAGTTCGATCTCAACTTCCTTGTGAATGCGCTTTCTCTCGATCTCCTCGCTGGCTAAACGGAGGAGGGCTTCTTTTTTTGCCGCTTCCTCTGCTTGTAACTTGAGTGCCTTCTCGCTCTCCCGCTTCTCGGCATACTCCCTCTCAATTTCTGCCCTAATTTCCTTGCGCATTAGTTCCTTTTTGGCCTCCTTAAGTTTCGCATGCTTAAGTTTCTCCTGCTCTGCTAGCTCAACTTGTAGATCATTCTTGGCCTGCTCATTAGCTACTTCTTTTGCAAGACATTGCTCACAGCGTCTACGTTCGGAAGCACTCAAACCATCATTTCCTGTACCTGCAACCCCACTTCCACTAGCGATTCGAAATTTTTTACCACAAGAACCACACCCATGTGTAAGTTCAACGGCAAAGCCACCAGACTCGTCTGTTGTAAACTCTACATGACGTGTCTGGCGATACCGGTGAGTTGGATTGTCGTGACCGGAGCTATATTCAGGGGGAATTGAGATTTTGCGCCCATGCTGGTCAATGTAAAAAGGACTATTATGATTCTGCGATTGATGAGGCAGAGTGGCTAATGTGCGTAGCGGGGACCCGGCAAACATCTCTGATCTAGTTCGACGTCCATTGTTGGCATACTCTAGCGGAGAGTGCCCCCCTTCGCACCCATCATGGCAATGATGAACACCGCAATTTCTTCTGGGGGGTGTGATAGGACCTCCTAAGGGAGCAGGGTTACCCTCAGGTGGCGCCGCCGCAACACGTGTATTGGCTAATGGAGGCGGCGGATATGCACCGGGGACATGCTGTGAAGGGGCGGAAGGATGGTAGGCGTCATCGGATCCATTTCCGTGAGCCGGAGGAGGGGGAGGGGGAGGGGAATTGTAATTATTCTGTGCAGGATCGGTAACACCTCCTGGGAAGGGCTGCGCGGCTGGGGGTGGGACAGGTGGCACATAATTTGCCCCGTCATATGAGTAGATTCTGGGAAATGATGCAGATGGCATAGTTGGAGCTCCCAAAGGAACCCTCGCGTCTAGCGATGGATCGATACATATCGGAGGAGGATAGTGGTAAATTGGCGCCGGCGCCTGTTGTCCTGGCCTAAGATGAAAATATTAGTGGATGTAGATAAGAGATGTATCCGAGCGGAATACTTACGGCAAAGGGGGACCTGGCACAAGCACAGGTGGAGGGTGGTACCAGACAGGCATGTTTGAAAATTTGCCTGAAAGTTTTCTTTCTTTTTTTCCTCTTCTTCCCTTTGCGTTGTGGTGGTGGTGGTGGTGGTGGTGCTGTTGTTGACGAGCTGCAGGAAGAAAGGGTCTACTAAAGAAAATAGGGCACAGCACCGGCACCATAATGTTATTATCATAACTCAATTTCGGAGGTCACGCACAACAACGAGGGTCTACGGAAAGGTCTTTGAATATCGTGGGGGCTGGAATAATTGAGAATGACGCTAGGACGTCCCGAATTTCCCCCTTTGGATTAAGGGGAGAAATCACAGTGAAAATATTCTCTTTCGGCTCGGTGAGACAAAATTAATAAAAAGAAAAAAAGAAAAATAAATAGACCTTACTAGGAGAGGCAACTCCAACGTCCCAACGAGATTCCCACTTATTCCTGCTCTTACAGTAGGGTAGGGCAGTTGTGGCTACAATTTTTGGCCAGGTCAACGCAGCAAATGAGAATCTACCATAAAGAGGCCTTTCATAAGAGCTGCGGTGAACATTGGATAACATTACGGATTTGGTTCTCATAATAATATTATTGCAGTACATGATTAGTATAACGCTTGAGGGCACACCTCCATGAGTTGCGCTAATTCATTTGCAACTTATCAATAGGGCTTCTGGAGAGTAAAACCGCTAAGAATGCTGTTACACACCAAATACCGTTCTCACCAGTGGGCATGGGCTTGTCTGTCTCCCTACTGTACTTGTATATCTGCTTTTTCGAATTTTTTCCTCTTCCTGGCTATTCTACCTGCCCTGAAGTCCTTTGGGACATAAGGTATCATATTATTAGCACATGCATAACTTAAGGGGCAAACTTTTGTGCAGGTGTTCAAACAAAGTGTGGTGATACAATAGAGCCAAGATTATGGTTAGTCAACTGTGTTTGTACAAAGTAAACTACTGGTGGACATTCTCAAACCTGGACGTATGCTAGCACCCGCTATGATCGCCATCCAACTCATCTATCCGCGGGTACTGCATTGCGCAGCATTTTTATTTATTTTTCCCTTCAAAAAAAAAAGCTTTTCTTCCAGCAATTGACTACCTGGGAAAAAAAAAAAAAGAAAACCATCTCCTCAGTGGGGATCAAATCATATTCCATGGCTGCGCGCTCAAACTAATGTTAGAAACAGCACAGCAATTGTCGAAATACCAGAGATTCAGCGAGGGGTCAAGGTCCAAACATATGCAGAATGCCAACTGACTGTTTGATAATCTAGTTGGTGTTTCCTCTCAGACCCTGTTGCGATACCTGGTGTGCATAACTAGGTGCAAATCGATAATTGACATATCATATACTCCAGAGAAGAGATACCTAAGGAGATACCACTGTCAACCGACATTATTGATGGTGATACTGAAGAAGAACATGATAGCCATCCGAGAGCCATGGTCTTGTCTTGATGTGAGCTCGAAAAAAGTGTTTTCAATCTAGGGATAAGGTCTTCTCTTTAACGTAGCAACTAAAAACTTGAATAGAAGGTAAATGCAGTAGGAGGCCGCAGTTGTCTCTCCTAGTAAGGCTCTGTGCATTTCCATTTGTTTCGTCCCAACTGAGGGCTGAGTTTGAAGTGTTTTCCCCTTGTGTAGCCGATAGGGAGAATTCCAACGTCCTAGTCCTAGCACACTTTTCTTTCATTCGAGTTCTTACGGTGACATAGTGGGCGCACAAAACAGTGTGATGAAAGGTGGTCGCGAAAGGCTGAGGGATCCTGGCATTTATTGCGTCTCGGTGTGTGAAGGCAAGGCTCCTGCTCTAAGCTACCGCTAACGTTTGGCTGGGATGTCATAACTGAGTCACCGAGCGAAAGAGAAAATTCAGGAGAGAATTGGAGGGTATGGCCAACTCTAGCGAGCGGGCCACGGTCGCGGACATAATTAAAGGTTGCCAAGTACCATACCTAAATCTGGAGGTATATAGCGCCCGTCCGGTATGAAAATGGGACAGAATGGACGATTGTTGCTACTGAATTTTATAGCATAACGTGTTAGAGACCTCGAGCTAAAAGGATCGGTCTTTAGGCACCAGTTTCAAGTCTAGAGAGATGGATCCACCCTTGAAAATACGGGCCACACTAGACCACCCACTCCCATATACAAGCATATTGCGATTTTGATAACTAGTCTCTTTGTCCCTGGCACAGTAAGAGCAGCCTGGAGTGTCAAGCGTATTACATATGTTAGGGCAGCAAGTGACATCCATCGGACAAGCTGGATTGGGTGCCACTGAAGTGCTGGAAAATGTGTCAACTGGATGCCTGGACTATGATATCAGTATCGGACCAATATTATATCACGTTAGCCCTGCCGAACCCCTCCAGCCCCACCCTGCTATAGTATATTAAGGGCATCCTCCGGAATTGCCGGTCGATTACCCTCCTCCCACGGCACTGACCTACTCGTAGCAGCGTTTAGCCACTTGAGGTATGTAGATCCTGGTTAGTTTGTGGCAATCCCTAAACCCAAGCACCATAGCGAGCGAGTTGACATAAGGGAGGGGCAACGAACTGTTAAAAACAGAGGGATGGCGGATAGAGCGCCAGGGGTGTAGGGGCAAACGTCAAATGTGGTATCATAGCGCTGTTCGCTGCCCCCCTGTTCATTGCCCCTTCTACCGTACTACTAATACGCAAGCCGCCAAAACGCTAGTGAGAACTCAGAAAGTGGCGGACACTCCCGGGAGATCTACCATCCTACCGCTGCCCGGCTAAAATTGCGGGGCACTTTATATACAAATAGAGCCCAGGGTCCAGAATTTAGAAGAACAATTCTCTGGAGGACAGAGGCTTCGTTTAACCCGTCTGATCTGGAAGGTGATGTATACCATGCTTTACGTCTAATATACCGCTACACGATGTACCGTTTCGTTAACCTCAGCTCTCTCAGTCTCACTAGGTTTTACAGTCTACCCGAACACTGTACTAATTCTACTAGCGATATCACCTCCTTCTCTCCCGCACTTTGCTAATCATTGTTAACGGAGAAAGCCGAATAAACCAAAGCATCCGAGTAAGTAGTCGGCTTCTATCGCTGGTGTTGTTACCTTATCGTGTGGGCTTCAGGGTATTGGGGTTCTCTCGTGCCCGAGCATCGATATAACTACCTCTAACCATAACTGATGCAGTCATGGCCACCATTCGCCGTTACCGGCTAGCGAAAAAAGCATGTGTAATTGCATGGAGTGCATTTGGACTTGCACCTTTGCGTTGGCACTCTTTTGGTAAGGCAGATGTTACATTACCTCTTCCTATAAGCTAAATATTGAATATAGCATGGCATGGTGAAAAAGGAGATAGCGGAACTCCCATCAATCCTCCTCAGAAACCAGTGTATTATCCATATCGTTTGTTCGTTCTGGGAGCTAGTAAGCCGAACCCGGAGCTCATGGGGCGTGAATAACTCCTTCAACCAAGTTGAATAATAGGCCTTGCTCTTGAGCACAAGAATTAGGCTCAATGAGTAGTGGAACTATACTTATGGCTAATGCTAGGCTATGTCACTCTCATTAGGCATATCATTTGCTCACACCTTACGGCTGCTTTCCCATATCAAACCTTCGGATTTTTCCTATATCTTGAGTCACTGAGCCATCCGCCAACCGACATATCGGGGATGTCACAGAAGCATGATTTAAAATGACTCCTCAGTAGTCCCATTTTTACCTAACATCTTTAAAATTATTTTATAGTAGGGAAAGATCCTAATAAACGTCCCCTCCATCTGGAAAATATCAGCCAAGCATACTCATTAGGGAATGATACACGACCCTGGCAAATAGCATATCAAAAGAATTGAGCTAATATTTGCACGGTAGGCTGAGTATTTCTTATATCGGGAACTTTTAAACATGTTGCCATAAACTACTCCAATCTTCTAACATTAGAGGCAATGATGCGAATGATATTCGAAAAAACCCTGAGCCCTCCACTTGGCACCGGCTGCCATCCAAATCGTGCGAGTATGATCTGATGACCCACAAGGACACGCAACTCACAAGGCAACAGGTATTATACCCAAGATAAGTTATAACCTCTCTAACCAGATACCTTGCTAACCTCGGAGATACCAGTTTGGCCAAACCCCCAAGTATCACTAGGAGCTGCCGCCATAACAGCACGTTGCAAAGTCTGTCGGCGTTTCTGCGACTGGGCTATGGAAACACAAATGCCTTCGAAAGTTAGAAATTCCCGGCCACCACGGCTGCTCTCGGACAAATAGCTCTTCTCAATGCGCACAACCTTCGCTGTCCTGACTTACTAAATCCCAATGGCACCGTTTAAGCCTATGAGTTGCAGTGATTAGCTGTGATAGACCACCACATCCTCCTGTGGAAACCCGTTAATTAAACAATTCTCAAAACATTGTTTGAGTATCCGCCGATGCCTCCAATCGATTTTTTCTAGACCACTGAAAAAAGAAGAAAAAATCCCCGGAACGCTCACTCTCGGATTAAGCCTCAACGCTGGAGGAGAATGCGTCAATTTTATGCACTAATTCGCACAGAAGCACATCTACCTGCTTCACCATCAGTATCCAAACCAAGATGAGAAGTATCACTATCGAAAAAAGGATCGAACCTGGTACTAAAATCCCAAGCCAAGATTTGGATGGGTTCTTATGTCTACTTTACTCCAAAGCAATCGGTGCGGATTTCTCCTCTTTTGGTATGATAATATTTCAACAACCAGTGTATGTTTTCGTGATATTCAATGTGCACTTGGGCGTTGCGAAAGTATCCGGAAGTCTTGGCATTGTCTAAGCCCAAGAAACGCCAAGATTTCCGGATACTTCAGCACACGCAAGGATGCTAGCTCATGACATATGTAGGAAAAAATATAAGATACTTCCGCAACAAGCAGCACGCTAACTCTTATGACATAGGAAAAAAATATAAGGAACTTTCCTAACCCGAATAATGAAACCCCTCGAGCCATCCTTCCATGCTCGTTACACCCAACACGATTCATGACCTGCAACAATCGTTACTTGCTCTAACTTGGTGCCATCTAGACCTAACATTGATGGCTCATTGGCAAGGAGTGCCGCACCTAGAGCAGACCTTCCCACGTATGACCCAGCTTTCAATACCTTGTGCGTCGCAGGTGGGACATAAAACCCCGGGAACCTACAAAAAAAATTACTTAAGCCCAAGCCATATTGATTTAATCTCAAGTTAAACGGATTAAAGATTCGAGCCCTTGGAGAACTTACGCCTGGAACTGATATATACCCTGGAACAAACTCGAAGAGTTCATTGACAAAATTTAAGAGTGGGGAATTGGGTTGATTGTCGTCATTGTCATCCCGGTTGTTGGTCGAAGCAGGCACGGGCGCCGGGAAGCTAATTTGATCTGTCATCTGGAGAGCTATACTAGAGACTTCTGGGAGGTTGAGGTGGTGTTTGTGGGTATAGGAGGTAAAGTTCAGACTATGAGGATGAGTTCTGCTGATCAAGAGCGTGGTCATTCACCCTCCTTTATACTGCTCTGACCAAAAGTACCCGGTAGCAGAATAACAAATATATAGCAATAATCTCCAAGTATCTAAGCTCCAGCACAATTCACAACCCGTGACGTCGAATACGGTACTTCTTACTACTATGAGTAAGCTTCAATTGCAAGTGCACCTCCTATCATTACGGCCTAGGCACCTGAGCCATGGCCGCTTTCCGATTATGTGCTATCCCGAAGCAGGGACTCTCTAGTGACAGCCGCTCACACCCCAGGTCAACTAGAAAGTCAAAGCCTTTATTTCGCGGCCGTCATCCAATCTTTCCAAAAGTCAACATCTCAGGGCTTTGACCGAGTTGAGGGTCCCATAAGCCTTGGTGATTGATAAATGTGGCCCCGGATGCCGGTACCGAAAAACCCATCGCCCTATTCCTGAAGCGCAAGCCATTAGATTTCGGGGCAGGACTTGGTTTAGGCGCCCCCTTTGGTAATACTCTGCCCAACACGATTCCGATGACCAGAGTGCTAATGCAGCAAACAATTTTGCGGTTTCCAAACCATCGCAAGTAAAGAGTCGACTATACTTCGCCGCTTATGCAACAGCTCCCTCATTGGTTCAGAGGCGAGACTGTTATTACTTACAAGACTAGAAATAATTACACTATTCTTGTGTGGAAACCATACCGGTATGATAACTAGGGAGCTTTTTGGACCATCCGGTCGGGTTTATTACACCTGTGAGATGAATGGCACTCGATATCTTCTTCTCATTCTTGTGGGGTGAGCCGGAGCCAATGTACTAAGACATACAAATGCCCAATACAGGGACAACTTCATAATTTGCTACCCATGGGCATTAGATTCACTCTTGGTGTTTTTTTTCGGTCGTTTTAGCGAACCCCGTTCAGACTGCTCCGCGATGTTGCTACATGCTGCACCACTCATACCTATATAAATTTGCATTTAGACAACTCCTACGTCAGACCGACCGAGTCAACTTAGATCTACAATGCAGAACCGAGAAGCCGGATAAGAGCACCAAAGGACATCTCCCTAAAACCTCCCTCAAGACTCGGGATGCCCTTTTCATGGTGCGCATACTCAAAGAGAATAACAAACATAATTCCTGCGAGCATCATTACTCAACTATGAATATCCGATAGCTTCATAAGTTAATTCAGAGGCGGCACCACTTCAGTTAAGACTACTCACGGTTACATTTACTGCAGCATAACTTTGCATCTATACTGGTACCGTGCTCGAGTGGCTTAAGTTGATCTACCTCGGAATATTTATATAACTGGGGCAGGTATAGGCGCCGCAGACCGTATAGGACATGCCATTCCTCCCCAAGGAAGCTCACTCTACCCTCGCTTTCTCAGAACCTAGTTGGTCTCCTGCTTACGCCTCCCGTTTTGCTTTTTAACTTACCACTAGGATTACCCA